>Ga0233438_10002938_pt1 | contig 16226 bp, 10 predicted proteins | sample SI_123_September_FD_182720 | JGI IMG/M metagenome (GOLD analysis project Ga0233438, IMG submission 182720) | Seawater microbial communities from Saanich Inlet, British Columbia, Canada - SI_123_September2016_10_MG | ecosystem: Environmental > Aquatic > Marine > Inlet | place: Canada: British...
CTCGTTATAGCTGGAGAAACTCCAACTGGTGTTGGAATAGCTACAACAACTAATCCACTAACAATTACAGGTTGTTACTCAAATACAGCCTACGACTTATATATTAGGACTGACTGCGGTGGAGTTTACAGCAGCTGGGTGGCAATGAGTTTTACTACAAGCCCTGCTTGTGGGGATACAATTTATGATACTGGCGGTGCTAACGATAACTATAGTAATAATGAATTAATAACAGTTACAGTATTTCCAGAAAATCCTGGTGATGTCGTTACGTTTACATTTACCTTTTTTGATATAGAAAATAACTTTGACTTCTTGTATGTTTATAATGGGCCGAACACTTCTTCTCCTTTGGTAGGAACGTACACTGGTAATACCATCCCTGACCCCGTAACATCCACAGATGATACAGGAGCATTAACTTTTGTATTTGAAAGTGATAATAGTTTAAATGATTTTGGATATGCGATTGCTACATCTTGTGCGCCTCCACCAACTTGTTTAGCACCTACGGGACTTGCAATATCAAATATTGGTGGCGCTACAGCTGATTTTGATTGGAATTCATTTGACGGCAACCAGTCTTGGGAGTATGAAGTGGTACCAACTGGAGAGCCTGCTCCAACTGCTAGTGGTACATTCTCTGCGATAAATTCAACAACCCTAACCGATTTGGAATTTCTTACCACATATGATGTTTATGTAAGAGCGTTTTGTGGTGATGAAGATGGGTATTCACTATGGTCGGGACCAGTGACATTTACTACAACTCAGCAAACAGACTACACTGTTGATTGTTCACTAGGTGAACCAGTCAATATAAATTACTGTTACACTAACAGTGATACTACATATTGGTTATTTACCTCTACTGATGGATTTCCTCTAAAAATAGAATTTAATGCAGGTACTATTGAAGGGTTCTGGGATGATCTTACAATTTATGATGGTCCTGACAATACATTCCCTGTTCTATTCAATAATAACGGTGCAGACATTGAAGATTTTACAGACTTAGTTATAGAATCAACATTTCCAGCAGTTTATGTTGAAGTCGACTCTGATACTTCTGGAAGTTGTGAATCTTCTTTTGGATATACCCCATGGGATTTTGATGTATCTTGTAAAACATGTATCACTCAAACTGTTGAATTTTCAATTGATGGTGCTTGTGAACCTATACAAGAGTTTTACATCAATGCCAACATCACAGATATGGGTGATGCTATGAATCTAGAATTAACAGATAATCAAGGAAGTTCTGCTCAAACTACAACACAAACAGGTATTGTTACTTTTGGGCCATACCCGGCAAACGAACAAGTTGTTATCACTGTGGTTAACAGCGACGACACAAGTTGTTCTGTGGATAGTGATGTATTAACATTCTTGTGTCCACCACCGCCAAACGATTGTTCAATTGTCTACGCTGGAGAGGACACTAGTTTCTGTAGTGATGGAAGTACACCTGTGACTCTAACGGCTTCTTACCATCTATTCGGACAAGACACTACGTCATATGACGTTACAATTCAGGAAAATTGTCCAGTACCAAATTTAACTGGTGGAACGCCAACAAGTTTGGAAATTGATGACCGATGGTCAGACGTTATTGATATGGAGTTTGAATTCTGTTTCTTTGGAGATACTTATAGTCAAATATTAGTAGGCTCAAATGGGGTCTTGTCCTTTGAAATTGAAAATGCAAATACATCTGCAGGATATCAATTAGAAATAAACGAAAGTCTGCCAACTTCTACAAACAACAATAGCTTTCTTCCGTTTGATCACTCTTCATCTAATATTTATGGAGTAGGACACGATATTAACCCAGCGGATGGCGGGGAAATTAATTATATGATTTTAGGCAGTGCCCCTGCTCGGCAATTTGTTGTTAACTATGTTGATATTCCACATTTTGGAGGTAATTGCGAGGGTTACTACTCTACAACACAAATTATATTATATGAATCATCAAATGTGATTGATGTTAATATTGTTGACAAGCCTGTATGTACTGAATTTAATGATGGTTTGGCAGTAGTTGGTATTCAAAATATCGAGAATACTATTGCATTTACACCACCAGATCGTAATATTGGTGTTTGGGAAACAACTAATGAGTCCTGGAGATTCTCTCCTTCTGTTGGAGAAGCTAATTATGATTTTGGATGGTACGATGGTGACACTCTAATAAGCAATGAAGATACTATTTCTGTGTCCCCAGAAGAAACAACAACATACACTGCTGCAGTTACTTACAATCTTTGCAACGGAGATACAGCAACAGTTTTAGATACTGTAGTTGTTGAAATTGCACCAACACCAGTTCCTGTACCAGTTGATGATGAAATTCAAGGTTGTGTAAATGAAGATCTTGTATTGGAAGTCAATGTTGATCCTTCCCAAGAATCACCATCATTAGTTTATTACTGGTCATATAACAATGAGGACGTGCAAATTGGAACAGATAATACATATACAATACCTGCATATTCTGATCAATATGGAGAATATACAGTTACTGCATATAACGAAGACACTGGGTGTTTTTCAAGCACAACAATCTTTGCATCAACTTATCTAAATCAAAATTGTGTTGATATCCCACAAGGAATCTCACCTAATGGTGATGGGTACAACGATTGTTTGATTCTAGATCATTTGGAAGCACAAGAGGACATCATTAAGGCTGAAATCTATAACAGATATGGCGTAAAAGTCTTTGAATTGAATGACTATGTCGATCACTGGTGTGGACAAGATGCGAGTGATGGGAATTTAGACTCTGACGAATTATTGCCTGTAGGTACATATTTTTATGTTATACAATATGCCTCTGAGCGTGAGCCAACTATCAGTTGGATTTATCTTAATTACTAACCAATAACAACTAATAATAAAACAATGAAAAAATTAATTCTAATATTTTTTACCGTACTCATTGCACAGCAAGTTACTGCTCAGCAGGACCCACAGTATACGCAATACATGTACAATATGAATATTATAAATCCAGCTTATGCAGGAATCTCAGAAGGTCTGGCCATTGGAGCACTTTACCGCAGTCAATGGGTTGGACTAGACGGAGGCCCAGAAACATACACTTTCAATATGCATTCTCCAGTTGGCAAGCAATTAGCGCTAGGATTTTCTGTAATCTCTGATAAAATTGGACCTGTCAAAGAAACAAATGCTTATGTAGACGCATCTTATACCATCCCTACTGGAATGAAAACACGTCTTGCGTTTGGAGTAAAAGGAGGGTTCACTTTTCATGATATTGCTATTTCTGAGACTCAAATTAATGTCATTGATCAAGGAGACCCATTTTTTGCAAGTGCAATAAATGAAACAACACCAAATATTGGAGCTGGAGTTTATTTTTATAAACCAAACAAATATTATGTGTCTGTGTCTGTTCCTAATATTCTTAACGGTGTGCATTTGGATGCAAATGGAACTAAAATTGGTTCAGAATCAGAACACTTGTTTGCGGCCGCTGGATACGTTTTCGACTTATCTAAAAACTTTAAGTTAAAGCCACATGCTTTGTTTAAATATGCATTTGATGCACCAATGAGTTATGATATCAATGCCAATTTATTTATGTTTGATTTGGTTGAAGTTGGCGTTGGTTATCGTCTTGAGGATTCTTTTAGTGGAATGATTAATTTCCAAATCATGGAAAACCTTCGTATTGGATATGCATATGATGCAATTCAGTCCGATTTGGACATTGTAACAAATTCTTCACATGAAGTTTTTATCAATTTTGATTTCAATTTCTCATCCAAAGTTTCAAGATCACCTCGTTATTTCTAAAATTTAAGCTAAGTATATTATTATCATGAAAAAATATAATTCAATTTTTATAATCATTTTAGTCACTGGCTTATTTGCCAATGCACAATCTAATGCTACCAAAAGAGCCGATAAACTCTTCTCCAAATTTGAGTTTGTTGAAGCTGCCAAGGCATACAAAGATATAATCTCTAAAGGAGATGGAGATGCGTATGTGTATGGAAAACTAGCTGAGTCCTATTATAATGTTTTCAATACTGTTGAAGCAGAAAAATGGTATGCAAAAACTTTGGAATCATCTGAAGTTCCAGAAACAATTTACAAATATGCGCAGATGTTGAAGGCCAATGGAAAATATGAAGATTCCAACACACAAATGGCAAAATTTGCATCTATGCGACCTGCAGACCATAGAGCAATTGCATTTGTTGAGAATCCAAACTACTTACCTAAGATTCTTGAAAAAGGAAAAAAATTCAACGTTCAAGATACTGGCATAAATACTCCATATTCCGATTTTGGTGGAACACTTAATGATGGTAAATTATATATTACTTCTGGTCGAAATGATGAAGGTGTAAGTTATGGATGGAACAAAGAACCTTTTTTAGATATTTACACGGCAACAAAAAACAATGATGGTTCTTTCCAGAGACCTGTTGCTGTGGAGGCTCTAAATACAAAATACCATGAAGGGGTAGTTTCATTTTCTCCAGACGGAAACACTGTATATTTCTCTAGAGAAAGTTATTTTGATAAAATTTTTGAAAGAGATTCTTTATCAAGAAATAAGTTCAGTGTTCTAAATTTATACAAATCAACTAAAGAAGAGGATGGAAACTGGAGCAAAGCTGAAGCGCTTTCATTGAATTCTGAAAACTATTCTGTAAAAAATCCAGCGGTAAGCCCTGATGGAAAAACCCTATTTTTCGCATCAGATATGGCCGGTGGAATGGGACAATTTGATATTTGGTCTGCTCCAATTAATGATGATGGCACTGTTGGAGAGGCCACAAACTTAGGGCAAAAACTAAATACTGAGGGGCAAGAAATGTTCCCTTTTGTAAGTTCAGACAATACACTATACTTCTCATCTGATGGTCATTTGGGCCTTGGAGGAATGGATGTCTTTTTTGCAAAACTTGTAGATGGAAAAGTAGGCCCTATAAGAAATGTTGGTATTCCTGTTAATGGTAATGCAGATGACTTTGCTTTTAGTATTAATAACGAAACAAGCGAAGGCTTTGTATCTTCCAATCGTGAAGGCGGCGCTGGTAGTGACGATGTTTATGCTATTAAAGTATTACAACCAATTTGTGATGTTTTAGTTACTGTAACTGTAAAAGACAGTGAAACAGGACTCATTCTAGCAGGCGCTTCTGTAAATGTATTAGACTCTGAAGGCAATGTTATAAGCACAAAAAACACTACTGATAAAGGTGAAGTAAATTACATTATTGAATGTAACACTGATTTAAGTTTAAGTGCTACAATGGATGAGTACGAAAGTGGTACTGGACGTATTGAAGGTACTAGTGAAGAAGAAGCTTCTACAGAAATTTTATTAGATCCAATAGATGAAATTATACTTGCAAATAAAGTTATCCTAAATCCAATATATTTCGACTTCGACAAATCTAATGTAACAGCGCAAGCGGCTTTTGAATTAGATAAATTGGTACAACTCATGAATAAGTACGAATCTATTGTAATCCGAGCAGAATCTCATACAGATTCTAGAGGAAGTGAAAAGTACAATCAGAGTTTATCGGAAAGACGAGCTTTGACTACCGCTCAATATGTGGTTTCAAAAGGAATTGACGCTAGTAGAATAACTGGAGTAGGCATGGGTGAAACTAGTCCTGTAAATGATTGCGGATTAAAGTGTAATGAAGATGAACATCAATTGAATAGACGCTCAGAATTTATAATTCTTGAAGGTAATCCGAATGATGAATAGATTTTGAATTTAATTTTAAAAACCTCCACAGTTTGTGGGGGTTTTTTTATACCGCTTTAGAAAGAATAAAAGACAAGGCAAATAGAGCAAGTAGAAATACAATCAAAGTAAATGCAGAGTATGGTTTTGGTCCTTTTGTATTCCTTGACATTAAAATGTTTCTTTTTTTCCCGTTGTAACTCATCCAGTTTTTAAAAAAAACAAACCCAATAGTTCCAACAGAAACAATCCATAGACTGGTATCATCTAAAGTCTTCAGTTTCATTTGTTTGGAGAATTTTATAAAAAAAATTCCAAACAATAAACATAAAGCAAGTTGAAAAACAGAGACATAGAAACGCGCCCATCGTGCAGCTAGTTTGGGGTTGTATTGTTTTACTTGATGAAAAACAGAAAGGTATAATCTATCAAAAAAAATCATGCTTTAAATGTATAAAAAAAACCTGCGAGAATCTCACAGGTTTTTTTATTGAATGAACTTCAATTTAATTTTGAACTAAAACTTGGAAATTATCAATTTCAAAAGTACCATCGTTACTACCTGCATCACTACCTGTATACTTAAAAGCTATATATGCATTACCACTGTATGAGCTTAAATCAGTTAGACCAGAATCTACCCAGTTTTGGTAATACTCATCATCAGAAACAATATTTGTATTGAGTGTAGTCCATGTTGAGGATACTATGGTTGCTTCCGCTCCATCCCAATCGGTAGAAATTAAGAGCTCTAATTCGCTATTATCACTAAAGCTGTTTGAGGATCTAAACTTCACAAATTCAGCACCTTGAGCATCCAGGTCAATAGCTGGAGTAATTAACCAAGAAATCGTACTTGAATCATTACTATTGTAAGAACTAACATATGCCATTTTACTTCCAGAGTTTTGACTATCGTTAGTAGTTTTTACACGCCACTTTCTAGTTCCTTCTTCAATATAATTTGTCCAACTTCCAGCAACATCACTATAAATGCCATAAGATTGAAAATCATCTTCAAAAATTGCAATAAAATCATTTATGTCTAATAATTCACAGCGACTATCACTCATTTGAACATCATCCGTTGTATTCAGCGCTAAAACTAAATCGCTGCCGTTATATGTTTTTGAAACAATACCAGAAATTGAACCACCCCCCGCAGGAAGCACTTCATTCTTAAAACTTGCAAATGAACTTGTTTCTAATAAGAAAGTTGCATATTCAAAGCCTGAACAACGCTGTACTGTACGTTGTGTATCATAATCATCTGTGGAAGCGACATAAGGCTGCCCCACTTCGTTTGTAGGAAATTCTGTGTCGTTTAGAGTTACAAAAATTCCAATATCATCCGAAGATAACGAAGTTACGTTCTTTGGAACTATTGTTTCTGTTGTTGCAGAACGGAACAAATACATCGGCACCTCATTAGCCGTTAGAGACTCAACTTCTCCGTCATCACTTACAGCACCACCAATAGTAAATACACCATCGCCAGCATTAGCTTCTCCTAAATAGAGATTCTTTAAAGAAATATAAACCTCTCTACCAATATTAAATTGATTGTATGAATCCACTTGATTTAATGAAATTTTCACGGCATCTGTAGCATCTTGTGCTGCATTTTGAATAAAGAATTCTTTGTAAAAGTTTCCTGTAGCATCAGAAGATGACACATATCCTTTTACTGCAATATCAGAAGTAATTGCAGTGGCTTCATCGTCGGATTGAAACTGAGCTTTTAGCTCTCCAATTGTAATTAATTGCACCTCTCCAGCATCAATTTGTGAAAGGAGTGTGTTTAAGTTTTGATTTTCTTCAGTTCCAACACTTGATGGAACTTCAAAGTCGTCGTCCTGAACGCAAGCGACGAAAGCAACAGATGCAAAAATTGTTGCTGCTAGTGTTTTAAAGTTTATTGTTTTCATTAGTTTAAAATTAATGTTCATTTTTAGTTTTTTTTAAAATCTGAAATTTAGGTTTAAGAAATAGGTTGGGCCTCGTCCGTACCAGTATTTTGGTCCAAACACACGCTTAGGATTGCCTGCGTCTTCTTTTAGGGATTGATAATTGGCACTACGCCCTTGCTCGAAACCACCAGATTTGAATTTCTGATTTAGAATATTGTTTAAGCTGACAAATAGACTCACATAATAATCTCCTATTTTCCAAGATTTTCCACCTACGGCATTGATGACCATGTAATCATCAAATCTTTCTTGACGTAATAATTCTCTAGCCAAGTCTGGGTCGTAATCAGAAAAAGGTAAGCCATCTGTATCTAAATAAAAATTTTGGGTTCTTGTCAATGGCGAAACATCAACATAGGTGTCTGCAAAGAAATTGGCTGTTGTTCCAAACCACCAATAATTTGGATCTCTGTACTCAAAGCCAATAGAAGCTGCTTGTTGAGGTCCAGCGGCAATACGATAATTTTCTAAGTTGGCCTGACCAAAATTTAATCCTTCAACAAAATCACTGGAAGTCAATACTAAGTTTGGATTATTATCGTATGTGTATTGCCCAACAGATGCCACACCAGTAAGTTTGATGGTTGGTGTTACCTGGGCTTCAATCCCAAATTCCAATCCAAGATGACTTTTGTCAATTCCTTGTAAAATTTCTTGTACAAAAGCTGTACCCTGATCTACACCACTAATACCATCAGCAAAATAAAATGAAACTTCGTTGGCATCTTGCATTTGCGTATAATATCCTGTCAATCTAGCTTTTACAGTTGAAGATCTAAAAACATAATTGGCATCAAATGAAGTGATTTTTTCTTCTGTGATATCAATTCCAGATTGGTCACCTACAATAGCGTTGTTTTCACGAGAATTTGTAAAAGTATTTCGAATCGTTGGTGCTTTAGTCAAATAGCCTGCATTTACATTAAAAATATGCTTTCCTGAAAATTTATAAGTAAATCCTCCTTTTGCGCCCAATCCAGTGAATGAAAGCTTGCGCCCTTTACCATAAGAATTATCAGCATAAGTTTCTGATTGGTACAACCCTTCACGCTGATATTCTGTAGCTGTATAACTTCCTGCTAAAAAGAAATCTAGCTTGTTGTATTTAAATTGTGCTTGAACAAAACTGCTCAAAACATTAGCGTCAATATTAAAGTTATACCTGAAAGTATCGCCCTCGCCTACAACTTGGTTTGGATTTCTTAAATCGAACTGCACCTGGTCAAATGAATCTACATTGAGGTAGCCCGTATTGCTTCCAAGCATATCCATAATTTCTGCAAAATTGTGCGATTTTAAACGTTTGTAATTTACAGCAGCATTTAGAGTTACTTGATCTGAAAGTGAAGACTCTAAAATTGTATTTGCTGAAAATTGTTGATCATCGCTTCGGTCTTCATATAAAATATAGGCGGCATAATCTCCATTGATATTGTTGGTCAAGTTAGCATCATAAATACGATTCCAGTTGACTTGACCACCGTTTCTAAATGATTGTTCTGCAAGATATGCCCCTGCATAATCTGGGCCATCTGTATCTGCTAAAAAGTAACTTGGAAGACCTTGATAATAGGCTGGAGTTGGATTGGCTCCACCTGCATAGTCCAAACGGCTATTTCCAAGTTCTCCAAATTGGTAAGATACATTTGTGTTGAGGGTTGTTTTGTCTGAAATATCCCAATAATGATTAAGCATTAAAACTGGTTCTGCTATTCTTCTAACTCTAGAATTTCGCTTTTCGCCATCATGCCATCCCCAATATTCATTGTATGTTGTTCCTTTGAGGTCAAATACTTCTTGGGTGTTTGGTGAAGATTTTCCACGGCGATTTGGTGTATAAATTCCAACAAAATTTAAGCTATGTTTATCATTAATCTTCTTTTCTACAGAAGCAAAAAATGAGTTGGCATCATAGAAAGTTCCGTCCTGAAATCCTTCATCTCCCCAACGTCTACCAATAGAAAAAGCATAAGACCATCCGCCATCAACCAAACCTGAAGCATAGGTTGCCATTAAGCGATTGGTGTAACTTCGGTTAGATGAAGAATAAGTAACTCGACCACCTGCTCTGTAGCTTGATGCTCTCAAATTAATGTTTGTTGATCCTAATAGTCCTCCAAAAGTATAACTTGATGGAGCTAAACCCATGCTAAGTTCTTGTCCTCTTAAAACATCATTTAACCCTCCCCAATTACTCCATTGTGGGCGACCATCAAATATTTTGTTCATTTCAATACCGTTCATCAAAACAGTTCCATTGTCTGTATTGAGTCCTCGTACACGAAAAAACGATTGACTAAATTCAAATGCTGCAGCTCTTTGAAATACATCTTGAGAGGCAGAAAGTAAGCCAGAAATATTATCAGCACCACTACCATCATCATTTAGCTCATCATCAGAAAGCGTGATGGTAAACAAATCATCGTCGCTATTATCCAATGACAACATCATGTCCTGAATATTTAGAATTTGTTCTTCATTAACAATAATGGGGTAGCGCGCACTGAGGTAACCCGCTTTGCTAAGAGATAGCATCTGCTCGCCCAATGGGACAGCAGCAGAAAACTGAAAAAATCCCATGTCATCTGTATAAACCGTAAGTTCTGAATTTTCAAAACTTACTGAAACACCTTCAATGGGTTGGTTAGTTAGCATGTCTTTTACTATTCCTTTAACAACGGTTTGCTGAGCAAAAACAAAGAACACATTAAAACATACAAACAAAAAACTAAGAATTTGTTTTTTCATAAAAGATAAATTTTGCTTAATTATATAGATATATATTAAACAAAAGTACGTTTCTTATTTTAAAATTTATACTTTTGATGTATTAATTAATCTTTATTTTTTAAGCTTATATTTTAGCATATGTACAAAAAGTATTTCAACATCACATTATTGCTTTATTTAGTTGTTTTCACATCGACAGTTGACGCACAATCCAAACGAAAATTTAAAGTTCATACCATTGGTTTTTATAATGTTGAAAATCTTTTTGATACCATAAATAATCCTAATAAATATGATGAAGCTAGCCCAATGATGGAGCTTAAAACAGGTAGATCTGAAGTTTATAAAAAAAAGGTTCAAAATATGGCAAGTGTAATTGCAAAAATTGGTGCAAAAACATCCAAAAACACTCCAGCAGTGATTGGTCTTTCGGAGGTAGAAAACAGAAGTGTTATTGAAGACCTAGCTAATGACCCTGCACTCGTAGAAAAGGATTATGGAATTATTCACTTTGAATCTCCTGATGAGCGTGGAATAGATGTAGCACTTATGTACCAAAAAGCACTATTTTCTCCATTAAATTCAAGTTCTCATGAACTAAAACTCAGAGGTAGTGATGGCGACCGCGACTACACAAGGGATCAACTTTTGGTGAGTGGATACTTGGAGGGCGATTTGATCCATCTCATAGTTAATCATTGGCCTTCGCGAAGTGGCGGCGAAGCTAGAAGTCGGTCAAAAAGAGAAGCTGCTGCTGCACTGAATAAACGTCTTATTGATTCTCTTCAATCTATAGACCCGTATGCAAAGATATTTAGTATGGGAGACCTCAACGATAACCCAACCAATACAAGTTTAAAAAAAGTTCTCAAAGCAAAAGGCAACAAAAAACGTGTTGGTTTTAAAGGCATTTACAACCCTATGGAGTCTTTTTTCAAAAAAGGTCTTGGCTCCAATGCCTACAGAGATGCATGGAGTTTATTTGACCAAATTTTGATTACAAAACCTCTGCTAGATGACGATTATTCTTCGTTTAGATTCTACAAAGCCGGAATTTTTAATGCGCAATTTTTAATTACCAAAAAAGGGCAATTTAAAGGCTACCCTTTCAGAAGTTTTTCTTGGGGTGGATTCACTAACGGCTACAGCGACCATTTCCCCGTTTATGTTCATGTCATAAAAGAAATTAAATAGCCTCTAGTTAGGCCAAACTTCCCATGGTATTCTAGAGAGTATTAGCACCAATGCAATGGTGTAGAAAATAGCCAAGGTCTTATATTTTGGCGCCGACAAGCGTTTCTTTTTATGTTTAGAATACCCAATAGTAATTAGCGCAACAGCAAGAATATTAATTGTAGGATGTTCCACCAAGTATAGGCGATGAACGGCAGTCTTCATAACTTCCCCAACTCCAAGCTCTGACCACAATGAAAAACGACTGGAAGTAAAATATAACACTACACCAATTAATAATTGTATATGTGATACAATTAGTGTGAATAAAGCCCCTCGAAATGTTTGTGGGTCGTATTCTTTTTTTGAAATAACTCCTAAAAGGGCTTTAATAACAGCAAGAAGTAAAACTACTAAAACGAGGTAAGCCCAATATAAATGTACGGTTTTGATCATGATTATTTGATTTTAAGTCATACAAAAATACAAGATTTTAGCCACACACAAACAGCATAGGCGTAAAATTGATTAGCGCATGCTCTTATACAAAGAAATCAGATTTGAAGTTGAAGCATCGTGTTTTGTATCACTATTTTCAGTAAATTCATTAAGAATTTTGCCTGCTAACTGCTTACCCAACTCAACCCCAAATTGATCGTAACTAAAGACATTCCAAACTATACCTTGCACAAAAATTTTGTGTTCGTACATGGCAATTAATTTACCTAAGCTTTCGGGGGTAAGTTTCTCAATAAATATAGTATTGGTTGGTCTATTGCCATCAAATATTTTGTAGGGAATTATAGACTCGTTTGTTCCTTCGGCGATTACCTCAGCTTTTGTTTTTCCATTGAGCAGTGCTTCAGTTTGTGCAAAAAAGTTAGACATTAGTTTGTCTTGATGATCTTGATTGCCGTGTAATGATGTTCCAAAACCTATAAAATCTGCTGGAATTAATTTTGTGCCTTGATGAATTAATTGAAAAAAAGCATGTTGTGAGTTAGTTCCTGGCTCTCCCCAAATCAAATTTCCTGTTTGGTAGTTTACTTTATTTCCTTCTCTATCAACACTTTTGCCATTACTTTCCATTATGGCTTGTTGTAGATACGTTGCAAATTGATTTAAATATTGAGTGTATGGTATAATGGCTTCACTTTCAGCTTTAAAAAAATTATTGTACCAAATGCTTAAAAAGGCCAATAGTACTGGAATGTTTTGTTCAAATTTTTCTTCTTTAAAGTGAACATCCATTTTATGAGCTCCACCCAACAAAGCTTCAAAATTTTTATATCCAACAGCCAAACTAATACTGAGACCTACAGCACTCCATAAAGAAAAGCGCCCACCTACCCAATCCCACATGGGGAAGATATTTTGAACATCTATTCCAAAAGCTTTAACCTTTTCAATATTGGTAGAAACTGCTACAAATTGCTTTGCAATATCCTCTTGTTTTGCATGTTGTAAAAACCACTCTTTAATAGTTGTCGCATTAGAAAGAGTTTCTTGGGTAGTAAATGTTTTTGAAACAATTACAAAAAGTGTTGTTTCTGGATTTAATTTTTTAAGAACTTCATTGACATGATCTCCATCAACGTTACTTATAAAATGTACATTCAAATGGTTTTTGTAGAACGATAATGCATCAACTACCATGGCTGGGCCAAGGTCAGAACCTCCAATACCTATATTAACAATATCTGTAAACGATTTGTTTGTAAACCCTTTTTTATTTCCGCTAATAACATCCTCAGAAAACTGTTTTATTTTATTTTTTACCTGAAAAATTTCTGGGATTACATTTTCTCCATCATGGTAAACCTTAACATTTTGTGGTGCTCTTAGGGCTGTATGCAATACTGCTCTACCTTCTGTTTTATTGATTTTTTCTCCACCAAAATATTTAGATATAGCATCACTCAATTGAATCTCATCTGCCAAATCTTTGAGCAAATCTAAAGTTTCAGATGTTATTCTATTTTTAGAAAAATCAACAAAAAAATCATCCCATTTGATACTCATTTCTGAAGCACGCCTTGGATTTTTTTCAAACCAAGTAGTCATATGTTCATCTTTTATAGACTCAAAATGTTTGTGTAAATTTTTCCAGGCGGTTGTTGAAGTAGGGTTAATGGATTTTAAACTCATTAGTTGTTATTAAATATGGTTAGTTTATCGAATCTAGTCTCTGTTTTAGCGGTGCAATATACTCAAGAAAATCGGATTTATAAACTTCTGAAAGTGCTTTTGCATCGGGTAATTTTTGACGAAATGGGTCGACTTGACGACCATTTTTCCAGAAACGATAACACACATGTGGTCCACTTGTGTTTCCTGTCATTCCAACTTTCCCAATCACATCGCCTTGCTTTACAAAATCTCCAACACTAACTAAGCGTTTACTCATGTGCAAATACTGTGTTGAGTACGTAGCATTATGACGGATTTTCACAAACTTTCCATTTCCGCCTCTTCGTGTTGATTCTACTACAGTGCCGTTTGCTGTTGCCAAAATTGGCGTACCAACAGGTGCTGCAAAATCGGTGCCTTTATGGGGGCGTACTTTGTTTCCATAATAGGCAATCCTTCGATTTTTATTATATCGCGACGATATTCTACTAAATTTTACTGGGCTTTTTAAAAACGCTTTTTGTAAACTTTTCCCTGAATCATCATAATAGTCTGTACTGTTTTTTGAATCTGGGGTGATATAGTTAAAGGCATAAATAGGCTCACCTTTATGCTCAAAATATGCAGCATCTATACTTTCTATGCCAGCATAAATACTGTCTTCAACAAAACGCTGCTTATATATGACTTTGAAATTATCACCTTTTTGTAATCTAAAAAAGTCAATAGTCCAAGCATAAATATCATCAGACATATCATAAATCAGTTGAACAGGAAGGCCTTGTTCTTCCATCGTTTCTGAAAGTGTGTTTTCTATCACTCCAAAAGCTTCTTTTTCAACAATATTTACAGGTTTTCGTTGTTTGTAGGCAACTATAGAATCGCAAAATTCAAGAACAACGTACTCAATTTTGTTAGGTTGATAAATAAAACTCTGCGGTGTTCTTGATTCGTCTTTAGAACACAAAAGCATGTAGGGTTTACCCGCACGCAATTGTCGTATGTCAAAAGTATCTTTGGACTGATTTGCAATTTTATAAATATCAGAAAAGTCTACATTATATCGAGAGAGAATTTCACCAAAACTCTCGCCACGCTGGATTGTATCTTGAATAACATAAAAGTTATTCAGATTATACCCAAATTTTATGTCCTCTTTCAGTTCTTGATCATTAGAAATTTCTTTTTCCTCTGTTGTACATTGTAGAGTCAAAACCCCAAAGCCAACGATAATAATTATTTTTTTTAAGATGCTAAAATGGTAATTCTTTGGTGTGTACACTAATCTAAATTTTGTCCCCAATTTTCAATTTCTTCCGAAGTCCAAAGTTCTGGAAAAAATATTCTTTTTTGATACTTTGGGTGCATATATTTTTGCCAATTACTTCCCCCCGTTGCTTCGCCATCTCCAGAAGTTGCTAATATATAGTGTTTTGCAGCATTAAAATGAGCAATAACCCAAGTGATATTCACCGTGTAATCATAGTGACGCATCGCAGCAACAAGGTCTTTATTTTTTTGATCCTCTTCTGACAATTCTTTGTATCGCGACCAAAGGTTCTTGGTGTTATACACTTTCATAAAAGTGATAAACTCTTCTTTGTAACGGTTTTCAAAATTTGTAAGTAAAATGGATTTTTTTCCTGTTTTATAATCTTTACCAGCAGCTTGCCAGTACAAATGTTCTAGTGCATGCTCGAATGGTGTATCTCGATCGATTGTTTTACGAAAACGCGCATCAATTAAATTAATCAGCTCTGTTGATGCAAATTCAATTTTTCTGTATTGCGCACTCTGAAACCCACTTGCTGGAGTAAGCGTGTGCCTAAATTTATTGTATTGCTCAACATCCATACCTTCCTGCATAATGCTAAAAGAGGACGTCAACATATCAAAATAGCGACTCACTCGCATAAGTTTGTCAGTAAAGAAGTTTACCTCCAATACTTCTGCTTCTGCAACTTGTTGTAGTTCCCACAAAATCATTTTAAAAATAAGCTCATTGATTTGATGATAACCAATAAAAACCATTTCATCAGGAAGGTTGGTGCGTTGAATTTGTAGATTCAAAAGTGCATCTGTATGAACATAATCCCAATAGTTGATGGTTTTGCTGTGTAGTAGTCCTTCTAAATAGACGTTTTTATCTTGATTTATAGCATTGTACTTTTTATCTATTGCTTCAATCAAGTTTTTGGTGGTTTTGTTTTTCATAGGTATAAGTTTTTTTAGATTAGAATTGAATTTCAAAGGGGTGTTTTAAGCCTTTAAAGGCCTCCAAATCAGACCGTAAAGATCCTACTCGGAGATCTGCTTTTATTTTTAATGGGACTTTATTTTTATCGGCACTTACCCAAAGTGTTACACTTTCTTCTTCATGAAACACACGGCCTGACATAACGTAAGGTCGAAACTTTAAGCATTTTACATTTCCAAATTTTGTTTTTATTGTTTCTCCACCTAAAAACAAAATTTGGAAA
>Ga0233438_10002941_pt1 | contig 16221 bp, 17 predicted proteins | sample SI_123_September_FD_182720 | JGI IMG/M metagenome (GOLD analysis project Ga0233438, IMG submission 182720) | Seawater microbial communities from Saanich Inlet, British Columbia, Canada - SI_123_September2016_10_MG | ecosystem: Environmental > Aquatic > Marine > Inlet | place: Canada: British...
GATCAACCGTATCGAAAATGACCTTAACAATCGCCCTAGAAAAGTGCTAGGATTTAGGTCACCAAACGAGGTGATGCAAAAACACTTACGTCGATTGGGTGTCGCACTTCAGAGTTGAATGGGCGAAATCATAAGATAACCATCTGAATGTCACTAATTTATAAAATTTATAACCCAAAATATTTCACCATACGCTAAGTAGCTGACACTGAGGGCCAACATTGATTTCTAGATTGTGATTCACTAGCAATCGCCTCTGTTTTGATATCAATTTCTTACAACAACCTATTAAAACAAATCTACTTCGAGATCTTAGAATTAGATTAGGAGAAATACAATAACGCACACTAAGTTCTACGATTGTTTGTTAAGTTTTAATAGCTTACAGCGCAATTTTTTAAGTAGCCAGAAATAGCTTTTTTGCCATTTGTGGCTACTTGGTCTTCTTTGAAGCATCTGAGCATAGTTGAAAGTCATATGTTACTATAGTTCACAAAAAATGCTGTTTAATATTGATCGCTTAGTTATTTCATAAACTGGATCATCAGCTTTAAACATAAATTAAGGTGTTATAATTATGACGATCAACTTCTGTGTTCTGAAAATCATTGATAATTTTGACTCAATTCACAATGTCCAAAGGATCAGTCAATAAATATCATAGTTCAAATGCGTTGATCTTTAGAGAACGCTCATTCACCTTAATTTGAGTTTTTTCTGACTACTGATGGGATTATGCTAGTGTGTAGTCTAATCATTACAATGTGCTAATACATCATTTGAATTGTTGATGTAGGATATCTGGTCAATACCATTGCGTATCAAAATACTATAAACTGAATGTTTTATTGTGAGCATACATTTGATTCGTGTCGTGACATTTAATGCCAATGGGATACGCTCAGCATTACGTAAAGGCTTTTGGTCAGTCATGGAGCAGCTTGATGCTGATGTCATTTGCGTACAAGAGACCAAGGCGCATTGTTTACAGCTAGAGTTGCCAGTTCATCAAAACTATCAAGCGTACTATAGCGATGCTGAAAAAAAAGGTTACAGTGGCGTGGCTATTTATTCCCGTTTGTCGAAGCCAACTTCCGTTGATACGCAAAGTAGACTAGAGATTGCAAATCAAGAAGGGCGGTTCATCGCGCTGAGATGGCCTAATTTTAATGTGGCTAATTGGTATTTACCATCAGGCACTTCTGGCATTGAGCGGCAGGCGATTAAGTATCAGCATTTGCATTTTCTAGAGTATGACTTTTTACCTAAGCAGGAGGGTGGTACGGTGGTATGTGGTGACTTTAATATCGCGCATATTCGTGATGATTTGGCGCGGTGGAAAGAAAACCAACGAAGCTCAGGTTTTCTTCCAGATGAGCGCGCCTTTTTAGATCGGATGGCCAAGCAGTGGGTTGACACTTTTCGAGTCAAACAGCAGGGCACTGGCTTTTATACCTGGTGGACCTTTCGAGCAGGGGCAAGGGAGCGCAATGTTGGTTGGCGGTTGGATCATCAGTGGGTCACACCTGATCTTAAGCCCAAGATACTACAAGTAGGTATTTTGAAAGAGCCAGTCCTATCAGATCATGCACCTTACTGGGTGGATTACGATATCTCAGTGGCTTGATACTTGATGGGTGCAGGTCGGTGTCTTATTTCTTTGATCATTTTTTTTTGGTCAACTCAGGTTTTTTTTGAACGTCAGTATCTGGTGCCACCGAAGTTGGTGTGGGTCAGTGGCGTTAGTGAAGCTGCTAAGCCTTTATGGACGAAATGGTTGTCACAAAAATGGCCGGCCAAACAGCTACATGAGTTTTTGGTAGATCAGCCATATTTTGAGCACGTTGGCCTACGTTTTTCTTACCCAGATGCCTGGGTGATTGACGTGGTGCCAACATCTGCTGTGGCTAGAGTCGGTAAAGATCGCTGGGTCAGTCAGGATGGTCAAGTGATCTTAGTCAGTGACTATCCAGTAGAGGGCTTATTGGATTTGCCATGGATGAAATTAGAGCAGCATGACTATGCTCATTATCTAGATCAACTGGCAAAAGCAAAGCAGTTTTTTGTTCAGTGGGGCTACCAAGTAAAAGGCTTAATAGCAGATGATCAACAGGGATTGCAGGTGTGGGCTGGTGAAGATATACAGTTAACGATGGGTTTTGATAACTTGGACAAAAAGTGGCAGCGGATGCATGTGTTATTTAATCATTTAGATAAGAAATATCCAAAAGGGTTAAAGGGTTTAAAAGTGGATGCTCGTCATGTGAAAGGATTAGCGTACCGCTTCACCAAAAACAGCAAAAAATAATGAAAGTTGCGTAAAAATTCGTTAAAGTGATAGCCTAATATTGACAGACTGACTTTTTCATTGTATGCAAAACAAGATACTGACCGCTTTAGACATTGGGACAACCAAAATTGTGGCATTGGTTGGGGTGATTGAACAGGGTAATACGCTTACAGTGATTGGTCACGGTATCGTACCTTCAGCTGGTTTAAAACGTGGCGTAGTAGTCAATATCGAACAAACCACCAAAGCTATTCATCAAGCTGTCGAGTTAGCTCAAAAGATGGCAGGTCAATCAGTTCAGTCAGTGATAGCTGGGATAGCTGGCAGTCATGTGCAAAGTTTAAATTCCCATGGGGTGGTACCTATTCGCCAGCAAGAAGTGCAGCATGCTGATATTCATCGTGTGATTGAAGCTGCAAAAGCGGTTGCAATACCTGCTGATCAGGCCATCTTACATATCCTTCCTCAAGAATTTTATATTGATCATCAAGATGGTATTCAAGACCCGATTGGGATGTCTGGCGTTCGGTTAGAAGCTAAAGTGCATGTGGTCACTGGAGCGGTTTCGGCCATTGCCAATATCACTAAGTGTATCGAACAGTGCCATTTAAAAGTTCAGGATTTGGTGCTTGAACCATTGGCATCCAGTGTGTCTGTGTTGTCAGAAGATGAAAAACGATTAGGTACTTGTTTGGTGGATATTGGTGGTGGCACGACCGATATTACTGTATTTGTTGGTGGATCTGTGCGCTATTCAGCGGTTATTCCAGTAGCTGGTAATCAGGTGACCAATGATGTAGCTATTGCCTTTCGAACGCCGCATACAGCTGCAGAAACGTTAAAAATAGAACATGGATCTGTATTAACAGTTTCAGAGGGAAGCAGCATTGAAGTGCCAGCAATTGCTGATGATCGACCTGCTCAGTCTATTGATCCTGATCAGTTGGTGTTAGTACTTCATGCGCGGTATGAAGAATTGATGCAAATGGTCGCTAAAGAGCTCAACCGTAGCCAATGGTTACCCATGTTGGCCTCTGGCATTGTATTAACTGGTGGTGGCTCTATGGTTCGCGAACTTGATCAATTGGCCAGTCAAGTATTTCAATGTCCAGTGCGGGTAGCTGTACCTGAGTTGCTAACAGGTTTACCTGATTCATTTGCACATCCTAAGTATGCAACAGCAGTTGGTTTATTGCGTTATGGCTATCAACGAGCCATTGAACAACCAGTATCATCTGGTATACCATCCAATACGATCCTTGCAAAATTGAAACGCTGGTTTCATCAGTATTTTTAGCTTATGACCAAAGACATGTTTGATTACATTGAGACCAAAAGCAGCCAAGCGCGATTGAAAGTGATTGGCGTTGGTGGTGGTGGCGGTAACGCATTGGCGCATATGATTGAGCAAAGTATTGCTGAAGTTGAATTTATTTGTGCCAATACGGATTTACAAGTACTGAAAAAATCTAAAGCCCATCATCAAATCCAATTAGGAGATCTTAGAACCCAAGGATTAGGTGCAGGCGCTAACCCTACCGTGGGTAAAGAGGCAGCTGAAGAATCTAAAGATCAAATTACTCAGGTGCTTCAAGAAACTGATATGGTCTTTATTACTGCTGGGATGGGTGGTGGCACTGGGACAGGCGCTTCACCAGTCATTGCTCAGATTGCTAAGGATATGGGTATCTTAACGGTGGCGGTGGTGACCATGCCTTTTAGTTTCGAGGGTAAAAAAAGAATGGATGTTGCTCAGCAGGGTATTGGTCTACTAACAGATATTGTGGATTCACTTATTGTGATTCCTAATGACAAGTTGATGAAAGTGCTTGGTAAACAAATGAGCTTATTAAACGCCTTTAAAGCTGCCAATGGCATTTTGCAAGGTGCTGTACAAGGGATTGCAGAGTTGATTACTCGGCCAGGCTTGATCAATGTTGATTTTGCTGATGTACGTACTGTCATGTCAATTCAAGGTAAAGCCATGATGGGTAGTGCTAGCGGTAGTGGTGAAGACCGTGCATCAGTGGCGGCTGACCAAGCAATTTCCAGTCCATTACTTGAAGATGTTGATTTGTCAGGTGCACAAGGGGTCCTTGTCAATATTACATCGGGGCCTGATCTATCGATTGGAGAGTTTGAAGTTGTGGGTAACACGGTCCGGGATTTTGTGTCAGAGGATGCCACAGTTGTGGTTGGAACTGTGATTGACCCAGAGTTAACCAATGAGCTTAAGGTCACTGTGGTAGTGACTGGTTTAGTTGCTAAGCAAGCTTCTACCCTTGATGAACCCATTGACATTAGTGTTACGCCATCTGTAGCTATTGAGAAAAATCAGGATCCGTCCTTTTTGCATCATGGTGAGACTGATACAAGTCAGTTGTCTGAGCTTGAAATCCCTGCCTATTTGAGGCGAGACACTGCTAAAAAGGATACAGAGTAATCCATGGCCACACCCTATCAGGTTAGTATCAAAACATCTGTAAAAGCACGTGGTATTGGAGTACATACGGGTAGAACCATCACAATGACTTTGCATCCAGCTCCTGCCAATACAGGAATTGTCTTTTTACGCTATGTTGATGGTCAGAGGCATGAAATTCCAGCATTAGTTCAATATGTTGGTAGCACTCAGTGGTCAACCTGCCTGATCAATGAAGCTGGTGTTCGGGCATTAACCGTTGAGCATTTAATGGCAGCTTTATTTGGGATGGGGGTTGATAATCTCTATGTTGAATTGACGGATGATGAAGTGCCTATTATGGATGGCAGTGCGATATCCTTTGTATTTTTATTGGAGTCAGCGGGGTTTTTAGTTAGCACAGAGCATTTAAAGAAGTATTATCGCGTGAATCAGCCAGTGCGCTACCAAGATGGTGATCGGTATGCACAAATCATGCCAGATAAAAGTTTTAGTCTTTCATTGGATATTGTCTTTCAGCAGTCACTGTATGAAAAAGAAAATCAATCAGCCAGTTTTGATTTTTCCGCCAGTACGTTTATGCAGCATATTGCGCGCGCAAGAACTTTTGGGGATTATCGAGATCTTGAAAAAATGGAAGCTTTGAACCTAGCCAAGGGCTCGTCATTGGACAACACCACCGTGTTTAAAGATAAAGAGGTACTAAATTATGAAGGGCTGCGTTTTCCAAATGAATGTGTAAGGCATAAAATTTTAGATGCTATCGGTGATTTATCATTGCTAGGTTATCCGATGTTAGGTGCTTTTTCTGGTCATCAAAGTGGTCATGAAATCAATAACCAACTTTTGAAAAAGTTTTTGGCAGATCCTCAGTCATGGACATTGGTGGAAGCTTCAAAGGATCAAAGCTTTCCTATTGACTTTCCAGAAGTAGGTTAAAAGTTAGTGCGCAGGATTTACGTTGCTTGGTTGGGGTCTATTTTGAATTTTAATCTCTGAAATTCTGGGTTTTTTTGTTGAATGATAGCTTCAATCATCGACTGGTATTTTTTGATCTCTGGTAACCAGGCAGCATCATGTACAACAAGCGTTAATGTTTTACCTGTATATAAACCTATTTTGCATAGTTGAGATAAATCTTCAGGCAGAACTTGATGTAAAATGGCCTGGAACTTTTGGTTTTTTTCTATATTTTTTAAAATACTTGGATGTAAACCTTGCTTAAGGGCTTGAGATAGACTGTTCATTTTTTTGTAATCTGCCCTGCAATTAGCGTGGCAATCCATGCGACATACACACCCATGATAATATCACTGAGATAATGAGCATTGACAAAAATCCGGCTGATGCCAACTAATCCTGCGATTGTAGCAGCAATCAAGCCAATTTTTTTATGTTGGCATTGAAGTAGGCTAAAAGCTAAGGCAAAGGTACGAGCAGTGTGACCTGATGGCATGGATTCTTGCCGCCAATGTTCACTAAAAAAATGAAACCCGTAGTGTCCAAGTGGCAACATTTCAGGGCGATAGCGGGCTAGTAAAAATTTCAAGGACTCTTTTAGCATGATGGCAATGGTGCATGATAGCGTAACATGTACGAGCGTTTGATGGTGTTTTGTTTTAGCTATTGCTAGCAATAGCCACATGATACCGAGAACAAAGACCCATGGTTTGCCACTGCCTAGGTGACTGATGGATTGCATGATGTATGCTAGATGAGAAGAGAGAGGGTGTTGCTGAACAGTTAAAGCGATTTTTGGGTCAATGGTCAGAAAACAAATTGCAGCAACACAAATAAAGCTTATCGAGATGAGAAAAAATTGACCTTTTGATGGTTTACTTAGCATACAATCATAAAAAAACAATACCATATATGCTAGCGGGATTCGTGCAGGGAAGCAAGTAATGCCAGTGGCTAATGGGTTAATTGTGACAGATATTTGTTACTTGGTTGACTTGTTAACTTCTGTAAAATTGAGAGTAGGAGCTGATTAAATTGCTCAGCATGATTGCTTACATGTGCCATATGTCCACCATGAGATAGGTGATAAAATTGACAAGCTGGATTGATCTTACAAACTAACTTGAGTTGGTTGTAGTCAATAACATGGTCATTTTCAACAGCAATTAGAGAAAAAGGGTGTGACATGTACGATAAGTACGATCGATTCATATGGTCTAATTCAGCCATAGCCTGCATTGATGGCATGACAAAATAAACCATGTTAATAAACCTATTTGCGTAATATTGTCTGGTTTTTTGATCATATTGTTTGAGTGACGAAGTGCAACCGAGTTGTGGGTAATTGCAATATTTTCGCCACAAGCTGTATAGCTTAGCTCCTATCACATTTTTTGGCTGGTCCACTCGTTTAATGTTGATGCCTGGTGCGTATAGCACCACATTGACGTGATCAGGGATGATACGACGTTTGATCATTTCGACAATTAAAGCACCACCATAGGAATGACCAACCACTGTGACAGACTGATATCGATCAGCGATATTTCGAATATCGCGGGATAGTTGTTTGACAGTAATATCATTGTCTAGCTGAGCTATGGTTTTAAGGTTAATGCCATGAAATGGTAACCGTGGCACATAGATATCAAATGCATTACGCAAGGGTTTGATTTGGGCAGTTTGATAAAATGTTGTGGGGCTATCGCTCCAGCCATGAATCAAAATCAGCGCTCTTTTGTGATGATTTTTATACTCGATCGTATCAGCGCCAAGAATGACACCTTTATGATCTCTAGAGTACAATTGACCAACGACACGTTCAGCTTCCCTGTCTAGAAATTGGCCAATCATTAAAGTAATCAACACGATGACTGTGATGAGTAAGATAGTAGTTTGGCAAAAGCGCTTCATGCTAAGTTGACTTACTTTGTGCCAAGATTGTATGGAAAAGATAAGGGCGGTACAAGTACTTGGGATAAGATTTGTATGAAATGCGGGTATAATACAGCGTGTACTCAGATGGGTTGGTGTGTTATTTTATCTGCAGTTTTTTAGACCATTTAGGAATCTCATTCATGTTGCAGCTTATTAAAGGTGTATTAGGTAGTAGAAACCAGCGCTTGTTATTTGGTTATCAAAAATCAGTCAAGAAGATCAATTGCTTGTCGCCCGAACTACAAGCAATGTCTGATGAGGTATTAAAGGGTAAAACCAGTGATTTTAAGAAACGGCTTACAGCTGGTGAAACGTTAGATGATCTGTTGCCTGAGGCATTTGCGTTGGTGCGTGAAGCAAGTCAAAGAACTTTGGGGCTAAGACACTATAATGTTCAGCTGATTGGTGGAATGGCTTTGCATCAAGGCAAAGTAGCAGAAATGTGTACAGGTGAAGGTAAAACGCTATCAGCGACATTACCTGTTTATTTAAATGCGCTAACGGGTCAGGGTGTGCATGTGATTACAGTGAACCCCTATCTAGCACAGCGTGATGCTGAGTGGATGCGACCTTTATATGAGTTTTTGGGGTTAACTGTCGGCGTGATTGTACCTGACATGCCAGTAGATGCTCGGCAGGCTGCTTATCAACAAGATATTACCTATGGTACAAACAATGAGTTTGCTTTTGATTATCTAAGGGATAACTTAGTGACGCATTTGAACGACCGTGTCCAGCGAGAATTAGTTTATGCGCTGATTGATGAAGTTGATTCTGTGTTGATCGATGAAGCGCGCACACCATTGATTATTTCAGGTGAAGCGGAGCATGAAACTGAAAACTATCAGCAAGTAGCTCAGCTGATTGACGTATTTGAGCTAGGTAAGGAAATCACTAATCCCGATGAGACAAAAACGACAACGGGTGATTTTATCATTGATGAAAAAGAGAAGACAGCCTATTTAACCGAACAGGGTCATCAAAAATTAGAAAAAGAGTTGGTGGCTCTTGGCGTGATTGATCAACAGCAAACACTATATGAGCATCAAATTCACTGGCTGAACTTAGTTCAAACAGCCTTGCGGGCTAAGTATTGCTTCAAGATCAATGTTGATTACATGATTAAAGATGATCAAGTGGTCATTATTGATGAGCATACTGGGCGCGCAATGCAGGGAAGGCGATGGTCAGATGGATTACACCAAGCCATTGAGGCAAAAGAGGGTTTGAAGATTCAGAATGAGAACTTCACGTCGGCAGCGATTACTTTTCAGAATTATTTTCGTATGTATGACAAGCTCGGTGGGATGACTGGTACAGCTGAAACTGAATCTACTGAGTTGATGAAGATTTACCAGTTAGAAGTCGTGGTCATTCCAACGCATCGCCCCATGCAAAGACAGGACTTGGCTGATCGGGTGTATGTGACAGAACAAGAAAAAATCACAGCTATTTTACAAGATATCAATGATCATTATCACAAAGGCCAGCCAGTCTTAGTTGGAACGGTTTCTATTGAGCAATCTGAGCAATTGTCAAGGTTATTAAAGGCTCAAAAAATTCCCCATCAAGTATTAAATGCTAAACGGCACGCCTATGAAGCGAGCATTATTGAGCAGGCAGGTCGTCTAAAACAGGTCACCATTGCAACCAATATGGCAGGTCGTGGAACTGATATCGTATTAGGTGGTCAGGTTGATGATGACGGCCAAACTAGTTCATGGCGCCAAGAACATGATGCAGTGATTGCCTTAGGTGGTTTGCATGTGATTGGTTGTGAGCGTCATGAGTCACGCAGAATCGATAATCAATTACGAGGTCGTTCTGGTCGCCAAGGTGACCCAGGTTCTTCTCAATTTTATTTGTCTTTAGAAGATCCGTTGATGCGGATTTTTGCTTCCGAATGGGTGCAAGGGCTGATGCGTAAACTGGGTATGGAACCGAATGAAAATCTTGAACACCCCATGTTGAATCGAGCGATTTCTAATGCTCAAAGAAAAGTAGAAGGTTATTATTTCGATATACGTAAACAGCTGATTGAGTTTGATGATGTAGCCAATGAACAGCGGGCTTTGATTTATCGTCAACGATTGGAGTTGTTATCAGCCAAGCAGGTAATGGATCAGTGTTATCGAATGATTGAATCGGTGATTCCACACATTATTCAAGATCATCAAGCGGATCAGGATGTGGTCGACCTTGAAACGAAGCAAGATCTTCATCGGATTTTTGCTAACGAGTTTGGGATGCGAGCATTATCGCTTGATCAGGTTGTCAGAATTGACTTGGTAGTGGCAGTGGCAAAGGAAATACTAGATCGTAAGGTGAAGAAATATGGCGAATCAGTCATGAATCAGGTGGGTCAATATACTATTTTAAGTCACTTAGATATGGCTTGGCGTGATCACCTATCGACCATGGAACACTTAAGAAAAACAATTCATCTTCAAGGCTATGCACAAAAGCATCCAATCCAGGAATATAAGCGGCAATCGTTTGATCTATTACAAAATATGTTATTTAAGATTAAGCGATCAGTGGCCAGTCAATTGCTGACCATTGAGCTAGAAGTGAAGTCAGAACAATCATTGCCGCAGTCAAGCTGGTCAGGGTACCAGCAGACGTACTCAGTGGATAACGATAGTTAGCTCTTCTTTGAGGTTTTTTGAGCCGGCCAATCTTCACCAAATGGGTAAGGCACTTTATCTGAGTTAAACGTGAGGTATTTAACGACTTGATGGGTATAGTCGCAAAGGGCTAGCGTTATCTCTTGAGCTTGCTTATGAAGCGAACCAGTAGCTAGGTTATAAATAAACTGACCGATGCTGGTCAACATCACTGCTAAACGAATAAAATATAAAATAATTAGGAAAACGACAATATAGCCGAGTCTCATCCATGTTTTAACATCAGTTAGCTTATCTGTGCTCATATGAACATCCTCTATGTGAAATATGTTATCAGTATAGCGCAAATAAAATCACAATAGAACAATCGATACTAGATTAAAACTGGCATAGAGCAAGAGAGAATGAGATGTCATGATCCACTTTTGATGGTGTTTGATCAATAGTGGGTAAGTGAAGAAAGTGGATAGCTAGGTGACGTGTGCTGAAGCTGATTTCAGGGAAGCAAGGCATCTGAACCTGAATCTGAATCATATAAATTTGTTTGCTGTTTAGTTGCGTGTTGTGATAAAAGCCTGATTCAGCATGACATTTGGCTGTCTTTTTTGATTGTCTAAGATGTCTTAAACAGCCTGATATAGGCGCATAGAGAGATTGGTAATCATCGATAAATTGTTGCAAGGTCAACTGTTTTTCATGGTTATTTTGTTGGTACCATTGATCCAGATAGGGATGTATATTTGGCATTAACCCACCAGGCTGATTAAACAGTGGCTGAATAATTTGAATCCAAGGATTTTTAAGCCATGCAATCGTTGGATTAGCTTGATGCTCTAGTTGACTGATCCACTGATTGATTTGTGTTTGTTGGTCAGCTATTTTTTGGGAATCAACTGCCGGATTTAAAGCATGCGTGGCAAGGGCTTTTTGTTGCACTTGCATCAATGATAGTAGCTTGGTCTTAAGATCAAATCGGTTGGTTAAGTTAAGCAAATGAAAACAGGCTTCAAGTGCTTGTTGGGGGTTGGAATCTTTTTGTGATTTGAGATACTCATAATGATAGGCGACTTTACCCAGGTGCCGAAGGGTTTCATCAAGTATGAATTCATAAACGGCGCAGCGATTAACTGACATGCATCTACATCTATAAGCTATATTAGATGTTAGGTGGTTGTGTTGATAAAATCAAATAGTGTCATTAAAGTGATTTAAGCATCTTTGCTGGCCGGGGATATTTTGCAAATCGCGTGATGAATATCAGCAATTTGTTTGAATAACATATGTGTGTCTTGATCATTATTGATCACATAGTCTGCTAATTGCAATCTTGCTTTTCGAGAATATTGACGTTTCATGAGTGCGTGAATTTGTGAGACTGTTTTGCCATCTCGCTGCTGGGTGCGTTGCACTTGAGTTTCAGATGGGCAATCAACCACACAGGTTTTGTTAAAGTGTGATTGTAATTTTTTTTCAAATAGTAGTGGAATAACGATGAGGTGGTAATAAGGTGTTGGCTTGGTGATATGCTGGCGTATCTGTTGAATGATGACAGGATGTAAGATTTGTTCAAGTTGATTAAAGCCATCTTTGTTTTGACAAGCCCAGTTAAATATTAGGGTCCTATCATTATATGGTGGACTAATATTGGTTAATAGCTGGATAGATCGAATGACTGACTGATCGGTTTCAAGCAAATGATGCGTTAAATCATCTGCTTCCAGGACTTGTGCACCTAGCTGAGCAAAGCTTTTGGCAACGGTGGATTTACCTGAGCCAATGCCACCAGTTAAAGCGACCGACAATGTACTTTTCGAAGTAGACATAATTAATACCCTAGCTTGCGATGATGTACTTGAAAAGCATTTTCATTGACGGAATTTTATCCTATAGTGATGTTCAATTACTGTTGGCAGAGGGTTATGTCAGTTTTATCTCAAAATCAGTCGATTGCTGTTCTAGGCGCAGGGTCGTGGGGCACTGCTGTAGCAAGCCGATTAGCGACTGCATACCCTGGGCAAGTGACACTATGGGGTAGAAATGCTGAGCATCTTGCGCATATGCAATTACATCAGCAACATCCTAAGTATTTATCTGGACAATCGTTATCTAATCAGTTGATTTATCAGGCTGACTTAGCGCAAGCAGTAGCGAATGCTAAATATGTGTTGTGTATGGTGCCATCTTCAGCTTTTTTGGGTTTATTATCCAAAATTGTGCCACTATTGGATACCCAAGCAGTAGTCGTCAATGGGGCAAAGGGTCTAATTCATGATCCTAAAAATCCCTTTTTCCATCAACGAGCTCATTCTATTTTAAAAGAGGAGCAAACTTTTTCGCTGTTTAGTGGTCCATCTTTTGCCGCTGAGGTAGTGCAAGGTAAAATGACCTGTATGAGTATTGCTTGTCAGGTTGATCAAGTTAGTGGTGACTTAACGACTTTATTTACAAAGGCTCGATTTCAGTGCTACCCAACGAATGATTTGATCGGTGTACAGCTGTGCGGTGCCTATAAGAATGTACTAGCTGTGGTGTTAGGGATATGCGATGGCTTGCAGTTAGGTATAAATGCATTGAGCGCAATCATGGTTGGTGGGATGCATGAGCTTGTGATGTTAGGGCAAGCACTTGGATGCCAGACATCAACTTTTTTAGGGCCTGCTGGGCTAGGAGATATGGTATTGACCGGCACCAGTAATCTATCTAGAAATCGACGGTTTGGCAGCGCGCTATCTTCTGGTTTAAGTGTTAAACAAGCTCAGGCAGAAATTGGTCAGGTCGTTGAGGGCGTAAATCATATTCAGCCATTACTAGCGCTTGCGAGCTCTCAGCAAGTGAAGATGCCGATTTGTGAAGCGGTCAATCAGTTGTTTTTAGGCCATTTAACTGCCAAAGATTTTATACATCAATGGTTTGATCAGGATCGGCCTGTCTGAGTAGTTGGTTGATGCTTACTTTCTTTCGAGTGCCAGCGTCAACAGTTTTAACAATGACAGCACATTGCAAATGACATTGGCCTGTTTTGCTAGGTAATGAGCCAGCGACAACGACTGAATAAGGTGGCACTTTCCCATACAATATCTTATCATTTCGTCGATCGTAAATCTTTGTGCTTTGTCCAATAAACACGCCCATACCAATCACTGACCCTTCACCAACGATCACGCCTTCAACAATTTCGCTACGGGCGCCAATAAAGCAGTTGTCTTCAATAATCGTTGGATGTGATTGTAAGGGTTCCAGTACGCCTCCAATGCCTGTACCACCGGAGATATGAACTGATTGACCAATTTGGGCGCAAGACCCAATGGTTGCCCAGGTGTCGATCATACAGCCTTGATCTACAAAAGCGCCTACGTTTATAAAGCTTGGCATTACAACACAATTATTGCCAATATGGCAGCCATATCGAGCATTTGCAGGCGGCACAAACCTGATACCGCGTGCTTGAAAATCTTTTGCCTGACAGTCAGCAAACTTACTGGGAACTTTGTCATAATAAGTACTATACCCGCTAGGCCAAGTTTGCCCGTCACTCAATTGAAAGTTCATTAAGATCGCTTGCTTTACCCAAGCATGAGTAACCCATTGCTGATTGATTTTTTCAGCAACTCTAAGGTGTCCTTGATCAAGTTGCTGCAACGTTTCTTGCACTGCATGTTTTAGCGCTTTACTTTGCCAACATTCACCTAAACACATAGATTTGTAACCAGCTTCAATAATTTTTTTTTGTGATGACATATTAATTTTCCAGTTTGGTGTAATACCATTGACCAAGTGCCCTACTCAAAGCTATGATACCTCATCAAGACAGCGGGGCATAGCGCAGTCTGGTAGCGCGCCTGCTTTGGGAGCAGGATGTCGGGGGTTCAAATCCCTCTGCCCCGATTTGCGCTTGTAGCTCAACTGGATAGAGCATCGGCCTTCTAAGCCGAGGGTTGTAGGTTCGAGTCCTACCAAGCGTGCAAGTGGTGAGCGTAGCTCAGTTGGTAGAGCGCCGGATTGTGATTCCGGTGGTCGTGGGTTCAAGTCCCATCGTTCACCCATTCATACTAATATTAATGTATCAATTAAAATTTCAGCATGTCTGCGACTTAATGACGTGTCTGATAGGGATAATTTAAATCTTCAGCATAAACTGACCTTGCTTTTTTTATCACCACGTAGCGACTCACAATGGACACGTATTGTTGACTATCAAGGCCATGCCATAACAGATTAAGCCAATTCCTACAATCACATCATGCGCATTACCAGCGTATTGATGTTTAACCAACTTTATTTTTTACTTCTTGATTTTTTTATACAGTATCATCGCAAATCAATATACTTTCTTCAGATGCATTGATATGTTTTTCAGCGATTTCCCATACTTCTGTTGGCCTAAGATGTGTATCTTTTAGTCAACGACTAACAACGTCATGAGAGATCTCACAAGGGATCACTTCAGACAGTACTAGTCTTAGATAACGAATACTACTTGCATACAAGTAACTTTATATACACTTGTTTTGTTCATGTATAACGAGACGCATGAAATACTCATAATATTTATATCTATCCTATCCCACTATTTGAAAGTGATGAACCTATTTTCTCTTTCGGAATTAATTGATTCAAAGCTTGCGTCACTTTCTGCATCAGAATTATCGGGGGACTTTATGCTTCCTTCGGTACTTAATTTTGAAATATCATGGGCGTGTTGATCAATTAAGTTTTCCGGATTTTCATTGCTTGAGCCATCTTGATTTTGCACGTTTCCATTTTCCAATTCCTCAGATTTTTCGGATTTTTCAACACTCCCATCATCACTTATTGATTTAAGCGAGCTAGATGATACGTATGCACCTTTAAGTACTTCTGATTTAGAGGTTATTTCATTATTTTTCGTTTCGCAACCTTTAATCTGTAGGTTATCAGTTGGTGTTTTTTTCTCGGCAATCGAGTCGTGTGTTTGGCGTTCAACCTCAGTTAAACTGGGATCAACAACTGTTTGGCGCATTGATGGCTGACCTTTCTCTGATACTTCATCCACTTTGACATCTTCTTTTTTTGATTGGTTTTTTTTGCCATTATCTTTATTTTTTGAATCACTGGATTGGGACCGGTGTGTGACCGTTAACAGCAATACTAAAAATATTAAAAAAGTTACATAAATCATTTTTTTGCCCAAAAAAAAAATAATATATCAATATTCTTGAAATGCAACATAATATTGCGCATTCTTATAAGGCGCCCATTCAACTCTGAAGTGCGACACCCAATCGACGTAAGTGTTTTTGCATCACCTCGTTTGGTGACCTAAATCCTAGTACTTTTCTAGGGCGATTGCTAGATCGTGTAGTCACGACGAGAAAAATGTGATAATGTACTGATAAATAATTTGGAATTATAAAATGTTAGCACATCGACGCCATGATATAACGTATAAAACTTGGACTGCTATGGAGCCTCATTTACCAGGCCGAAAGGGAAGCTGGGGAGGTATAGCAAAAGACAACAGAAACTTTATCAACGCAGTATTTTGGATATTGACAGCAGATGCGTCTTGGCGTGATTTAACACCAGACTATGGTCATTGGAGTAACGTCCATCGCCGATTCATTCGTTGGAGAGATAAGGGTATATGGGAAAAGTTGATGGAGATTTTGATTGGTAACCCTGATTATGAATGGCTGATGATTGATGCCTCTCACTGTAAAGTTCACCCACATGCAGCGGGTGCTATAGGAGGCAATCAAGCCATGAGTCGTACAAAAGGGGGCTCAACACAAAACTGCATTTGGCCGTTGATTCGCATGGTATGCCGGTCAGGGCTATTATTACAAAAGGTACAACAGCTGATTGTACTCAAGCAACCGCATTAATTGACGGCATCAGTGCTGAATATTTACTTGCTGATCGAGGCTATGATAGCAACGAGATAGTTGAAACTGCCAACGCTCAGGGTATTGAGCCAGTTATTCCTCAGCACCGAAAACACCAAC
>Ga0233438_10002944_pt1 | contig 16210 bp, 14 predicted proteins | sample SI_123_September_FD_182720 | JGI IMG/M metagenome (GOLD analysis project Ga0233438, IMG submission 182720) | Seawater microbial communities from Saanich Inlet, British Columbia, Canada - SI_123_September2016_10_MG | ecosystem: Environmental > Aquatic > Marine > Inlet | place: Canada: British...
TTCGTCATAAACCCCACGAGGGCCAATAGCGCTGACATTACCATAATATTCTTCTGACTGTGGATGTACAAGTGGATCGCCATAGACCTCTGAGGTCGAGGCGATAAGAATACGGGCGTTTTTGGCTTTTGCTAAACCTAATAAATTATGTGTGCCCAGCGAGCCTACTTTCAGGGTTTGAATAGGGATTTTAAGGTAATCAATTGGGCTTGCTGGAGAAGCAAAATGTAAGATATAATCTATAGTTTGGGCGATATCTATATGATTTGTAATGTCATGCTCTATAAACTCAAAATTTGGATGCTCAAAAAGGTGCTCAATATTGTCTTGATCTCCAGTAATGTAGTTGTCCATCCCAATAACATGAAACTCCTCAGCAATAAAACGATCACAGAGGTGCGATCCTAAAAAGCCTGCGGCGCCAGTGATAAGAACGGTTTTGGACATAAAGATTTATTTGTCATGCCAAATATAATTAGATTGTTTGGTTTGGGGAGTATTACAGATAAGTATTATTTTGTGCGGAAGAAATCTTTGGACTTTAATTCTACAAAGTCTTTGATTTCTTTTTCAAATCGTTTTTTTGAAAATTTTTCTACACTAGCCCTAATTATTTCAGGCTCAAAGGATTGCGTATCAAAGTATTTCAGAGCATTTAAGATTGATTGACTTGTTTGATTTTCAAATAAAATACCTGTATAATTATGTTTGACCGTTTCTAATAAACCGCCTTTTGCAAGACCAATTACTGGGGTTCCGCATGCTTGAGCTTCAACTGGAACTATTCCAAAATCTTCCTCGGCAGCAAACACAAATGCTCTAGCGTTTCGCATGTAAACCTTTAATTCAGATGGTTCAATATACCCTAAAAACTCGATATTATCTTTGGCTATTTTCTTTAGTTTTTTTTCCTCTGGCCCAGATCCTGCTATGATTAATTTTTTGTTGGGTAATTCATTGAATGCCCTAATTATGATTTCAATTTTTTTATATGAAACCAACCTCGATGCAGTAAAAAAGAAATCCTCTTTCTTGACTTTTAATTTAAACTTACTAATATCAACCGGAGGGTAAATTACTTTACTATTTCGATTATAGTTTTTTTTTATTCTTTTCTGTATATATTTAGAATTCGCAATAAAAAAATCAACGTTCTTATTGTTGTTGTAGTCCCATCTTCTTATTTTATTTAAAATCCATTTTGCATACATCCCCCTAATGCCCGTGTTTAAATTTGAGTCTTCTAAATATTGATGATAAAAATCCCAAGCATATCGCATTGGTGAATGACAATAACATATGTGTAGTTGATTTTGATTAGTTAAAACACCTTTGGCTATTGATGCTGAAGATGATAGAACTAGGTCATATTCCTTTAAATCAAGTCGCTCCATTGCTTTAGGGAAAAGTTGTAAAAATTTTCTGTGGTTTGACTTTGCGGTAGGCAGGTTTTGAATAAAGCTAGTTTTGACTGTTTTGCCTCCTAAAATAAATTCTCTATCCTCATTATTTAAAAAGTCAATTAAAGAAAAATGGGCTAAATCATTCCAAACATTGTTTATTGAATGAACAACCTTTTCGGCGCCTCCATTTACATAATACCAATCATGAACTAATGCTCTCTTCATTAACTTTAATTAAATTATTTTTTAGCAATAAAAGGGTTATTGTAAATGCTACAAAAGGATAAATCCCAGCGCCTCTTAAATAATTAAACATTAACAAAAATACATTAATAATTATGATATAAATTACTAATGGAAGCCAAATAAAGTTGTTTTTTGCATTTAAAAATACAATCTTTTGAAAGCCACCAAAAACAAACATAAAAAGAGGAGTTAACCAGCCAAAATCTAGAAAAAGAGCTCCAAAAGTTGTTATGTAAACATATTCTCTTGGAGAGGTATTAATATTTCCTTTATTAAATAGTCTGCCAAAAGGACTAAAGGTATAAGAGCCATAGGATAGCGGTATTGGTTTTCCTTTTACAATATGGTTAAACTCAAAGAAACCATGAGTAATATATTGTCCTAAATGAAGAAATGTCAAAGCTGTCCGCTTATTTAAATCAGAAGTGCTGTCTGATAAAATATACAACTCAATATTTTTTGACGGCTTTAATAAATCGTTATATCTAGCAGATAAAATCTCATTGTATATATTTTTCCCTTCTTTTGCTTCTCTTTTAAATAACAAAAGATTTGTAACTATAAATAATGATATTGCTCCAAAAAGAGTCAAAATAATTTTCTTCTTTGTTAATTTAATCTTTGTAAAAACTAGGGTTGAAAAAACTAGAATAATAGCAATATCAAAAAAAGGCTTTCTAGATCCTAACAAAAGTGCTTCTACAAGGGGCAAAAATAGAAGTGCAAAAGAGAGAATTTTTAATCGTTTGTTTTGAAGATTTAAACTTATTACAATTACTATTGGGAAAAAATAAAGAGCTTTTAATACGGAGGCAATTTTAAAAGGAATTTGTACAAACTCAAAACCACTCCCAACCAAAGATCTGTTTAAAGCGTAACTGTTTGATAATGTCATCTCACGAACAAAAAACAGGTCAATAAAGCGCACCAAAAAACTAAGTGCTGTAATAATGATTATCTTATATAAAATTGAAATCAATTCTACCTGATTGTAAACCTCTTTTTCCTTTTTTTTAAGATTAATCGTTACAAATCCAAATATCAAGCTCAAATAACAAGCAACGATAAATAGTGTTGTTTTGGGTTGAATGGGCTCAACAATTTGAACAGGAAGTGTAACAAACACACAAAACCATATGACAACTCCAAATATCAGACTAAAATAGAACAGCTTATTTATGTTAAGATAGTTCACGGACATAAAATTAAATAATAGTACCCAATAGTAAATAAATATAATGATGCGATCGTGAGCGCAGATTTTCTAAAAATTATATTTTTTTTATATAAACTAAAATATTGAATAAGACAGGCTGTTGATATTATAGTGAAATGTATAAGTACCAAAAATTGTAAATCCATTTGATTTCTACAAAAGTAAAAAACAATTAGCGCTACAACCGACAATCCTAAAAATTTAATATTGTTTATGGCGGCGAGTTTTTCCCTGTCAATGATACTCGAATTTAATGCAGTTGCAATCCAAACAACCATCTGAGCAGATAATATAAAATAAATGTTTTTGTAGGATTGAAAAGTGAGCGTAAAAAAGTCTGAGAATTCTCCAACAATGTATGGTGAAATGAAAAAAATTAGTACGGAAAGTGTATATATAAACAAAAAAAATTTGTAGTAATACTCATCTAATAATAAAGGGCTCAACGTATAAAGTTTCTTGAAAAAAAGAATATTTATCACTTGATAAATCATTACAACAATTGCTGACAACCTAAAATAAAAAGCATATACGCCTACCGCCTCAAAATCAAAAAAGTATTCTACCAGTATCCTACCTGAGGTTGTAATTAAAAATATTAAAAAAGTAGAAATTAAAAGATGCACACTAAACCTTAAAATGATTTTATATCCATCAATTAATATTTGATTTTTATGCTTAAAGAAATTATAAATACTATAAAACACATAACCCATAGCATATAATATTATAAATACATTAATTGCATTAATACTAATTGCTACCAACCCAAATAGTGAAAAAATGTAATATACTAACAGAACAATGTAAAGCCCTGAATCTAAAATTACAGCAACTATTGATTTTTCATGGGACTTTAATTGAGTTGAATAAAATACTTGATTTGCAATTATATAAGACACGTTGAATGCTAAATAAAAATTGATGTTCAATTCAAAGAAAAAAAACAAAATTTGATTTATCACAAATGGTATTAGCAAAACCAACACATGGAGTTTAAACGACGGTTGTAATTCTAATCTTTTTTCTCTTAATATGAAATATGGATAAGCTCCTGGAACACCTAGATTGATTACTGTATTAACAATCATCCCTAAGCCCGCCAATGCATATTCTAGAATACCAAAATCAGTACGAGATAATACATCTGCTAGCAATAGTGGCACAAAATAAACCGTTGCTTTTGCAAGAGCAAACACAGAAGCAAATAAACTGTGCTTTTTTATTTGAGAAATAACTTCCAAATTGAATGAAGATTATGGGTTTTGAATTATTATCTACTATTATTATTTAAACTTTTATCTAATATATAAAGAAATGGAATTAAAACAGCAAAAATGACAACACCGTGTTGCCTATCTAAATACGATTCTAAAACGCAAGCAAAGGTAAAAAAGGTTAAAATAAATGGATAAAAAAACTGTTTGGTTTTTATTTTATTAAATAAACATAATAAAAGCCACAAAAACAAAATCCCTCCTAAAATACCAGTCTTAAGAAATTCTGATAAATATTGATTGTGGTTGTTTAGTTTTCCGTTTAATGCTGCTTTAAAATTAATTATCTTATACTGCTTGTTTAATGCGCTTTGAAAATCTCCAGTACCAACTCCAAAGGGTAATGATTTGCTGATTTCTTTTAACGATAAATAATTAATAAGTAACCTGTGTTCGAATGTGTTTTTGGTTTGCGTGTATTTGTTTTTTGTAATAATGGTCTCAAGGTTTAAATCTGTTGTTTTAATAAACACATTTATTCTATCTTTTAAAATTGGGGTTTGCATTGCCGCAAATAAACAAACACATCCAATTATCATCAAAAAATAAGCGTTCTTTTGTTTTCGTTTTAAAAACATCGATGTGATAAAATATATCCATGAAGCAAAAAGAAAAAACAATGTGGTTTTGTTTCCAAGTAAAAATAAAACTCCCACGGATATACATAGTAAAATAGTGTGCAGGATCAATTGCTTTTGCTCAAGAATTGATTTTAATGAAATTAAAATTGGAAGAAAAACAATAAACGCTATATAGAACTGACTAACCCCTAACTGCTCTTCAATTGTAAAATGCACAAATGTATTTAGAGTGCGCTGTAAAATAAAAACATGACTTATAATTAGGCCAATAAATGTTATAACAATTGAATATTTTAAGAAACATAAAAGTTTTAGCACATTCTTTTTTGTTATTGATTCTAAAAACATGATAGGAGGGATAAGGCATAAAGGCAGCAAAACTACAATCCTCCTTAAGGCAAATTCTTTGTCTTCTGAATAAAAATATCCAACACATTGGACCAAGAAAAATGCTATGAATAATACTGAAGCTTTATGTGTTTTTAGGGCTTTTAATTTTTTTGTAATATTTGCTTTACTGTCTAAAAAAAATATTGGTACTAATAAATATAAGGCGATGTTGTTTACTGCATAAGACAATGGAAATGAGCAAATAATGATGGCCACAACGATACAAAATAATTTAGATCGTTGGTTAATTAAGCTCCTGATCTTAATACTCATTTTTAACTAAAATATTTGTTAGTTGATCATCAAAAATTGGTAATTGTTTTGCTATACCATTCATTCTAATATTGTTAATAAACGTTGGCTCATGGTATTTCCCTTCATCCAATCTTAGACTATATCCCCGCTTGTTAGGGGCGGTACTATATATATCTAACGAATCTATCTCACAGTTATTACATTTGTTTATCCAAAGAGCTGAAAAAACTGTTTCTTCACCAGTTTTAGCATCATCTAAACCAAACATGTTTTCATTGCTGCCCAATCCAAAATTTGAAATCTTAATATTGTTTAGTTTATGATTTTGCCCTGTAAGATAAAGCGCTGTTCTGCCTGCGTTATTAATTTCTAGTTTATTAATCTGAATATTTTTAGGATTGTCATTCCAACCGTGAATCTGTAAAGATGCCGCTGTATGCTTAAAAAAGTCATCCCCTGTAGCTCCAGTATCACTAATGAAAAGAGAATCAAATTTTATATTCTTACTTCCAGCGTAAATACTAACACCGCGATTTTTTTGCTCATATATATTTTGGGTTTGATTGGATTTTACAATAACTTTTTCAAAAGAAATATCATGTGATTGGACAATAAAAAGTTTGTCTAAAATAGTGACTGAACCGTTGATTTTAATGCGTTCTGAATTATTAGTAATTTGAAGGTGTCCTGCCAAAATAACCTCATCAAATTTAATTGTAACATTTGAGGTGTTTTCCAAACTAACAGAAGTATTATAATATCCTGGAGGAAAATAAATTGGCAGCCCTTGGTTGGCAAGACTGAGCACATTTTTGAAATCGTTTGTTGATATAGTTTGTTCTGGAAAAACACCATATCGCCTTACATCTCCTTTAGTGAAGGTTTGGTGAATAATAAACTCACTGTCATCAACATTAAGTATTTCTTCCGGGGGAACTATATATATTATTTCTTTAGAATCCACACAAGATAAGCAAAGTATTAAACTAAAAAGTAAATAAGCGGATCTCATAATTTATGCTTTGCAATGAAGGTCAAATTATTTGGCCAGTACTTAAAAACTAATAATGAAATAAAAAAAGCAAATAAATAATAGGATGATGACCCCATTAAAAAATTCAAATAAATTGAGGTGATGATGATTGTGGAAAGATATCCATAAAAAATAATATAGTGAGTGTGTCCTCTTTTTGCATGTGTATAGATTCGTTTTGAAAAACGCCCCCAAAAAAACAAAAGCACTATACCAAATAAACCAAAGTCAATATAAAAAGGCCCAAAGAAAGTTTGATAAACTGCTTTTCTTTTTACTATGTCGTTGAGTTCGTTAAATGATTTCAGAGGGGCGCCAAAAACTCTAAAAAATTTAAAAAACACATTAAACTCATATTGGCCATAGTGATAACCCGTGGTTTTTTCAAGGTCGTTTACTAGTCTTACATATTCAAAAACCCCATGAGCAAAGTAATGTTTTAAGCTAAAAAGACCCAACATTCGACTTTTTTCATTGGGGGGTGCTGAGTAAAGCGCTTCTTTGAAATCTTTATCAAACTTCACCCATTGGTAGTCCTTTTGCTCCCAAACTTCAAAAACGCGATCGCCATAGTTAAAGCGTGTTAAACGAGTGTCTAATACTGTTATGGAATATGAAACGAATAAAACAGAAGCAATTGTTAAAGGAACTATCACCTTTTTCTTAAATAAAAATTTTGGAAGAATGGCTAAGGTTAATTTTAGAATTTTGAATTTTAAAATTTTAAAGCTAGCGTTTTTAAAAAAACTGGCATAACTTACAAAAACCACTGTAGTACCAAGTAGAGCAATAGTGGTTCTCCCTCCCATAAAAAAGGTTTCTATAATTGGGTAGAGACCAAAACTTACTATTAAAAACAGGTGCGTTTTATTAAAAATTTTATAATTATAAATTGTAACAAGAAGTGCTAAAAAAGAAAAAGGATATAATATAGATGCAATTGCTCCAACTGCTCCGCCTGTTAACTCTTTTCCCATATTCTCCAAGCGTTGTTCAAAAATATCATTGGCTGTATAAATACCACTTTTAAAAAAACCTATATATAATTTTAACAAAATTCCAATGACACCTATGAAAAAAAATAAATATGCGATCTGTTTTGCCTTTTTGTTTGATGTTACTTTTAGGGGTTTGACTAAGCTAGTTTTCAAAGAAATAACCCCTAAGCAAAAAGATAGAACAAATAAAATAAGCGTAAATAATGGAAACCAAATACTGCCATTATATAAATAAGTAACTGGGAGCTGAATGTAAAAAAACACCCAAACCAAAAGAGACCACAACAATAATTTTATTGGATGTATTGCTTGCATTATTCTTTTTTATATATAGGTTCAACTAAACCATGATCTTTTACTTTTTTTAGCTTGCTCTTTACTTTATCGAGGCTATTTTCAATATGTCGCAGACCTTGACTAACGTACATTCCTGGTTTTTCTAAGTCTTTAGAAACAACACTGCCACTGCCAACGTGAATGGCATTACCAACTTTTACGCCAGGGTTAAAAATACAACCTGAACCTATGTATACGTTGTCGCCTATTTGTATTTTACCATCAATTCTAATCCTGTCTTTTCCTGTGTCAGCATGATAATAGCCATGGGTCCACAACTGAGTACCAATGCCCGCTATGATTGAATTTTTGCCAATTGTTATTGATTTTGTTACGTCAAAAAAATGATTGGAGACAATAAAAGAGTTCATTCCAAGAGTCAGGCCCAACTTTTTTTCACTTATCAAATTTGAAGCTCTTCTGAACTTGTTTTGCTTAGATATCCCAGCTCCTATTTGCAATTTAAGTGTAAATGGTCCTTTTAATAAATTTAAATGTTTTATGAATGCCCCTCGGTCCAAGGTTATTTGATCATTCAAAATAATATTAAAATATCCTATTTTGGAACTCTCCTTCATAATTATTGTTTCTACAAAAAGTAGATTTAAGCCAATTCTTGAGTTTAACGAAATTTCGTGTCCTAAAATCTTCAAAAAAATTCGTCTCAATATTCCTATTGGAATTATTCCTGCTAATAAAGTTAATAACTTCTTCATCTAATTTTTTGTTTTTACCTTGACTTTTGTTTCAATAATTTTTTTGTAGTCAAAGTTAAATTCTTTTTTTAAAATGTTTTCAACGACATATTTAGGCTTATTAATTTCTTTTTTTTCATCCTTAAAACGAATTGTTTCATAAATTATTTTTGGTGTTGCAAAAGGCATTATTGTTTTTAGTCCATAATATTTTGAGCTGTTTACAACAACTTGATTGTCTGACCCTTGAGAGAAAGATAAAATTTTTGTGTACATCTCTTTTGAAAAGTAAGATTTTAAATGACTTGTTTTCCTCTCAATAAAATCAAAAATATAGTCGAAGTACGCTTGATCAAGGCTGCAATCTAAAACTCTTGTGTATTTATATTCATCAAATAATGCTATTAACTTTTCATTTTCAGTTTTAGGGAGTTTGAATCTTTTTCCTGTTTTAAGCGTTAATAAAATTAATCCTATTTTAGATAGAATGGAGTTTGAATTATACATTATGTGTCTTCTGAAAAAACTCATAATACTGTCTTCTGAAGGGCCATATGATAAAATACTGTCTGCACTTTGTCCATTTACAATTAAACAGTTCCCCCCAAATCTATTTTTTATTTCATTGTTACCCATATAATGAAGAAGGGAAAAATGTTTATCAAATCGTTGCTTGTTTAATATTTCTTGTTTGAGGCTGATTGGTAATGTCTTCAGGTCTATTTCTATTTCTTCAAGATTCAACCCTAATGATTTTGAAGCATTACGAACTCTAATTAAGTCTTGAGAACCATAAATAGACATTGATTTTAACCTAAAAAAAACTGGAGTAAAAGGAATTTTAAATTTTAATAAATATTGTAATAACAAACAAGAATCTTTTCCCCCAGAAAATAATAGTACTATTCTTTTGTCAGAAGTTTTGATTAAACTGAATGTGTCTAATAAATCATTATGTATAGATTTTTGATGAAGTCTTGCATCAGGCTTTCTGTCGATATCACTAAAATAGCTATCTTCTTTGATGGATGTCTCTTCGATGGTTAAAATACTCGCTGGACTAATTTTGTTTAGCCCCTTATAAAAAGTTGATTGGCCTGTAGAAAAACCATGTTTTTGCCAATATTTATATTCTACAGCATGTTTCTTTGGTTTGATTTTAAATTGATTTAATATATAATCAAAATCGTCGCTTATTATTATTTCACATTTATTTTTAAAATAATAAACTCTATAGCCCCCTAAAATATCATTAGTTATTTTTAAAGAATTTTTAGAAATCTCTAACTTTACCCAATAGCCTTTAAGACTGTCGAATGCAACTAAGTTGTTTTTTTTTAAATTTAAAGGGGCTCCAAAAACTATGGTTTTAGAATTATCAAAAAAAGGCAATTCAGAGAAATACAATATTATTGATTGATCATTTAAATATATTTTTTTTTTATACATATTAATATGACAACTAGATTTCTTAATTACTCATTACGCTGTTAAACGCTTTTAGTGTTTTAATTATGTTATTAGAAGAAACACAATTTATATCACTTCTTGAATCTGAAATAATCCCCTTGTAGCTTGTTGAGTTTAATAAATTTAAAAAATCAAATTTCTCCTCTTTTGATATTGATGGAAAATCATGGTTTCGGACTTTTAAAATTTGTTCCTGAAGAAGTTTCAAATCCTTCAAATATATACAATTTGCCGCTTTATTATTCAGTGTTTTTACTAAAGTAACTACTGGCTTGTTAGCAAAAATACACTCTATCGCGATTGTCCCTGTGACTGTAACAAACAAATCAATATCAGCGAAAATGGAGTTCATAGATACATCATGCCTAAGCGCAACAATACCAGCATTGTTTTTGATGAAATTTATCAATTTCTCAGAAAGTTCATATTTGGATTTTGGATTGGGTTTTACGTACAATGTTTCCCCCTCCTTCAATTGTTTATACAGTTTTTGAATAGTTTTAAATTGATCTCTATATGGCCTTCCCCAAACATCAATATTAGCCTCAGGTTGCATTTGTAGGGGATATAATACTGAAAATTTGTTTTTGTCAATTGAAGATATGGCGAGCTTGTCCCATAATTTTATATGTTTTTTCTTTTTTCTTTCTTTTGTAAACTTAATCCAAGGGGAAGGGGTGTTGTATGATTCTCCAGAATAATAAGAGGTAATCATTTTTAATTTGTCGCTTATACTATTTATCCTAGAAAAAGATACTGTTTTCATATAATCCGGCTTGACATTGCGGTTAATTATATTGTCAATTATATTGTATCCTTCTTCTTTACTTAAGATTTGATTACTGCCTCCAAAAGGGGTTAGAGTGTCATATTGGTAAAATGAAAATCGTCCAATAGGATATCGGCAAGTCGATGGATTTAGATAAAGAATGTCTAATGTTCTACAAATATTAATGGTTAGTAGTTCGTGGAAAGCTGTAGATTCTCCAATAACAATGTCGGGCCTTAACCTCTGTATAATCGTGTTAATTTTATGATGGTAATAATAAAAATAAGAGTTGGCCTTTTTGTTGAAAAATTGCTGTTGCCTGTCTGATTCTAAAATGTAGCTTAAATCAACATCTTTATTTATTTTGGTCTTTTTAGAAGGAAAAGGGATGGAATATATATCTCCTGTTTGCGGTAAAAATTTTGGGTTCTGAACAATCCAATAAATTTCGTGTTCTTTTTCAAGATGCTTACATATTTCATCATAAAAGTATGTTTTATATCTATTTTCAATAAACAATAATTTCATACTTTATTTATTTTAAAAGTCTCTACGTAGTAAGGATATTATATTCGAATTCCAATATTTACCTCCTTCAAAACAATTTTCTCTTAAAACCCCATCGTTTTCAAAGTTAAATTTTTCTGTGAAAAATGTGATTTTTTGGTGATCATATTCATAAAGTTCCATCCAAATTTTATTTAAATTTAAATTATTAAAACCATAGGTAATTAAAAGTTTGGCAGCTTCTTCTGCGACACCATCATCTCCAATATACAATTCATTTTTACCAACATAAAATGAAAAATCTGCTGAGCGAATGGTCCAATTTATATATAATAATCCTGCAGCTCCAATTGGCTCATTAGATTCTAAATCTACAATGACAAACATAAAGTTTATGTGTTTTGTTTGCTGTAAACTTTCATACCACGCTAGTTGATCGGCTTGGGACAACTCTCTTACTTCTCTAAAGTTTTCCCTAAAGGTTGAAATATTTCTCCACTCTTTAAGTAAGTCCAAATCTTCTTTTTCTATGGCTCTAAGCCCCACTTTATTTCCTTTTATCATAATATATTATTAATTGAAAAATGCTCTCCGTACTTCACATCTCTTTTTAGCTTCTTTCCGATTAATTCTTTTTCTTGAAATGGCTGAAAAGCCCCATCTCCAATCGGTCTTAGTGGCTCTAAATCTGACTTAGTGAGAATATGATTTTTCTTTAGATTAGATGATGCGCGAAAACACCTTCTTTGCACTTGATATGCTTGTTTTTCATTTTCTTCAACGCGTTTCGTTCCATCCCCTAATGCACTAAGCAATTCATAAGACCTGTCGACCATTTCCCTCCATGATGTAGGGTTCATTGCAAAGCTATGATCCGGACCTTCCTGGTTGTTGTTGTCTGTAAAATGTTTCTCAATAACTCTAGCTCCTAAAGCTATGCTGCCTAAAACAGTGGCGTGTCCTTGAGTGTGATCTGAAAGTCCTAGAACAGTGTTTGGATACATCTGATTATACGTTTTTAAAACATTTAAGTTGCAATAATTGAAGTTTTCAATGCTTCCTGTATAATTTGTATTACACTGCATTAAAACAATGTCACTTGTTTTACTTAGCGCAAATTCCATCATCCTCTTTACATCGTCTAAATCGCAAGCACCAGTTGCCAATAAAGTTGGCTTTCCTTTTTCTAACACATACTCAATTATTTCTAGCCAAGAAGCATCACCTGAACCAATTTTATATAACTCTACAAAACTATCTACTAAATCTACTGATTCAAAGTCATATGGGCTCGTAAAATAATCTAATCCAAGCTTGTCACACTCGTTTTTTAAAATTTCAGTCCAATCTTTATTAATGCTTGCGTCTTCATAAACCTCATAAATAGACTTGGTCCACTTCGCTTGATGTGAAAGTTTGCCTTTCATATTATCAAACCCATACTTACTTACTATTTTTTTTGCTGAAAAGTTTTGAAACTTTGCGGCATCTCCTCCTGCTTCCTTTACTAAGTGAATTAATTCTATAGCCTTATCCAAAGATCCATTGTGGTTTGCTCCAATATCAGCGATAAAATATAAGGAATTGTTATCTACTACTTTTTTACCTAATCTTATTTGCTTCATGATAGTGATGTTTAATGGAGGTTATAGTTTCTTTTATGCCTGGAAGAGTTCTATTAAATTTTCCTTGATAATAATCAACGTTTAAAGTTTGGTCTTTACAGCGTTTAGCTCTGTCTTTAAGCTCTTCGATTGATCCTTTTCTTACGCTAGACCTATCTATGTTAAGTTTTTTTAAAAGTTCATTTCCAAATTCATACTTTGTAACAATTTCATTTCCAGAAATATGCAATGTTTCTTTTGGTAAGTTTTCTAGTGAGATTAAATGTTTGATTTCTTCTGTAAAATCCCAAATAGATATTGGGGTAAACATTACATCATTAAATAGGTTTATTGCTTGATTGTTTTTAGCTGCATTAACAATCCATTCTACAAAGCTTGTTTTTCTAGAATTTAAGTTTATTCCAACTATTGTTGTGCGAATAATACAAAATTCTCTATGGCTTTGATTCAAGAAAAACTCACCCAGTTCTTTTGATTTCCCATAAACACTTTCTGGAGAAACACAATCATTCTCTTTAGCTAAATGAGTTTTTGAAGAAAATACCGCATCAGTAGATATATAAATGATTTTAACCTTTTTATCTGTGGCATTTACAAACTTGCTTACCGATATTCCGTTAACATTCATAGCCTCTGTTGGATTTTCGTTACAATAATTGCCATTTGTTAAAGCTCCTGAAAGGATAATTAAATCTGGATTCGACCACTTAATTAATTTGTCATATGAATCGGATTTTAAATCAAAAACCATATAGTTTTCAGGTTCTTCAGGGAAATTAGAGTTCCCGGTAGAAAACACACAATTATCTTCTGATAATACTTTCTGCAGATTAGAGCCTAGCATTCCTGAAGCCCCAGTAATTAAAATTTTCATTGGTTTTTCTGTAAATATTTAAACTTAAATTCTGCAATCTCCCAGTCATATTCAGTATCAATATCATGTGACTCTAAGTCAGCGAGTTCTAAGTAACCTGTATTAGTTGTCCATAATTGATTATTTGATATGACTTCAATGGTTTTAAAAAAATAAAATTGCCCCAAATCATGATAAGACGGTTCAAAATCTTGTGTCCTTATCTGCATATTTTGAGGCTCTACCATTTCTATGTATCCCTTAGCATTTATTTTTAATGCTCGTTGAATCGGATGTCCATATTTTGTTAAGGGGAAAATACAATCTAACTTTTCAACTTCTAACTTACAAAAACTTTTTTTTAAAACCTCCTTTGTAACAAAAGGGGCGCAAGAATAAATACAACAAGTATACTCAAACTCCCGTCCTAGCTGACGGTATTCTTCTGTAACCTCAGCAATAACATCTATTGTAGTTGCTGTGTCACTAGAGTTCTTTATGCTACGGAAAAACGGAACTTTTGCCCCATATTGTTTGGCAATTTCCGCTATTTCGTGGTCTTCAGTAGAAACCATAACCTCATCAAATAACCCTGAGGATATTGCCGCCTCTATGGAATATGATATAATGGGTTTTCCAAGAAAAAGTTTAATGTTTTTCCTAGGTATTCTCTTGCTTCCTCCTCTAGCGGGAATAATTGCTAATTTTTTCATTTTAAATTACAAAGTCAGAGTCTACATGCTCTTTTATTAATGTTCTAAGACTTTCGACGGTTTCCCATTCATCATTTTCTCCAGAATTGTACCGAAATCCTTTGGGGGCTTTTTTTGCGCCAAAGGTCTTCACAAATTCATCTAAATCCCAGTTCAAAATGGTAGGTAAAATGGTGTAATATTTGCCCAAGTCGTAGGTATTGCAGGAATCTGAAGATGTTATCATTGCTTCGTGGAGCTTTTCTCCTGGTCGAATTCCAACCTCACGGTGTTCAATGTTGGGCGCTATGGCTTTAGCAACATCTGTAATTTTATAGGACGGTATCTTAGGTACAAATATTTCACCGCCCCAAGCATGTTCAAGGGCGTGCAGTACCATATCTACACCGCCAGAAAGTGAAATGTTAAAGCGCGTCATATTCAAATCTGTAATGGGCAAAAACCCTTCCGCTCTCTTTTTTATAAAAAATGGAATCACAGATCCATTGGATCCCATTACATTCCCATACCGAACAACTGAAAAGCGAATATCCCTGTTTCCTTTTATGCCATTAGCTGCAACAAATAATTTGTCAGAAGTTAATTTAGTCGCCCCATAAAGATTAATAGGCGCACAAGCTTTATCTGTAGAAAGCGCCACAACTCTTTTTACATTAGTTTCTAAACATGCATGAATCACATTTTCCGCGCCATTGACATTTGTTTTGACACACTCTGATGGATTGTATTCGGCCAAATGAACATGCTTCATCGCTGCAGCATGGATTACATAATCAATTCCATCCATAGCTCTGATTAAGCGTTCTCTATCTCTAACATCGCCAATAAAAAAACGAATCGCTGGGAATTTATCAACGGGGTAATCTTGGGCCATTAAAAATTGTTTTTGCTCATCTCTTGAAAAAATGACTAATCGTTTAACATTAGGATTTGTATTAAAAATTCTTTTAGTCAAGGCTTTCCCTAAAGAGCCTGTGCCGCCTGTTATTAGGATAGATTTGTTGGTTAGATTCATCTAAATATGTATTACTTTGTTTAAACTTTCCTGCCAATCTTTTATAGTGCAATCAAAGTTATTTTTAATTTTTGTTGTATCCAAAACACTATATTTTGGCCGCTTTGCTGCGGTTGGATAATCTTTTGTTTTGATGGGTTTAACCTCTATTGTCTTGCCTAACTGTTTGAAAATCTCAACTGCAAAATCATACCACGAAACTATACCGCCATTACTGTAATGGTATATGCCATAACTTATAGACGAAGATAAAACAATTTTTATCAAAACCTCAGCCAAATCTCCTGCACATGTGGGCGAACCTATTTGATCGGACACTACGCTAATTTCGTCTCGTGTTTCCGATAACCTTAACATGGTTTTTATAAAATTATTCCCATATTCCGAGTACAGCCAAGACGTACGTACAATAAAATAGGTGTCCATGACATCTTGTATGTTGCGTTCACCTTGCAGTTTGCTGGCGCCATAAACACTAAGTGGATTGGGTGCATCCGTTTCTAAATAGGGTATTCGCTTTTGACCGTCAAAAACAAAATCTGTGGAGATATGAATCAGTGTAACTTGGTGTTTCTGACAAACCTCCGCTAAACATTTAGGGCCCTCTGCATTGACTGCATAGGCCAAATCGCTTTGTTCTTCGGCTAAATCTACTGCGGTGTACGCCGCACAATTAATACAATAATCTAATTCATTATTTGAAAAGTATGACTCTAGTTGCTGCTTGTTGGTAATATCTAAATCCGGAAGATCCTGAAAATCAACATCTAATTCATCCTGGTGATTTACAACATCCTTTAAAGATTGAGCGAGCTGCCCATTACCACC
>Ga0233438_10002945_pt1 | contig 16205 bp, 4 predicted proteins | sample SI_123_September_FD_182720 | JGI IMG/M metagenome (GOLD analysis project Ga0233438, IMG submission 182720) | Seawater microbial communities from Saanich Inlet, British Columbia, Canada - SI_123_September2016_10_MG | ecosystem: Environmental > Aquatic > Marine > Inlet | place: Canada: British...
GATGTTTGGTATTCTTTAAAAGAAAGTTCTGGATTAGCATGTAAATACCTTCTTGCATTAATTACTTTTTCAACATGTTTTTTAGCAATATTTTTAACTTTATTTATCATTTAATATAATACTGAACTCCGTTAATTATCATTTTAATCGATGCGTAAAGCATAAACAGACCGAAAAGTAGTTGAACAATATGAATAGGAGTTTTAAATGCAAATTTCGCACCAATCCACCCACCAAAAACAAAGAAAAATGCCATAACTAGTGCATAATATATTAATAGATTCTTATGATCAATACCTTCAATTACTAAATTAAATGCTCCAGCTTGGAAATAGCTATAAAATGCTAGAATTCCTATTGGAGGCAGCATTAAAGCAAGAGAAACTCCTTGAGCTTGGTATTGGTCTAATTTTAAAAAATAAATCAGAGCTGGAATTATAATTATCCCACCACCAATACCTATGTATCCACTAGCAATTCCAGCTGTTAAACCAATTAGTAAAAGGGTAATAAAGGTTGAAACATCCATAATAATCTAAAAATCTAAGGATAAAGATAATTGTTTAATTGAAGGCATTAAAATGTTGTCATCTACTCCGTAACCCCAGTCTAAGCGGACATAATATCCAAAAACTCTTGTTCTTATACCAAATCCATAGCTATATATGATTGGTTCTTTTTGACTTTTTAGATTAATATTATAATTATGTCCATTAATTAAAGAACTATTAAAAGAGTTTTCAGCAGAGTATGGAGTTTTTCCTGTCCAAGAAGCTCCTATATCACTAAATCCAATGATCATAAAATTTTCCAAAAAATCAGAACTTAGTGGTTTTTTAGACCAATAACTGAACAAAGGAATTCTTAGTTCATTACTAATTGCAACAAAAGAATTTCCATTTCTAGCATTTTGAAAGAATCCTCTTATTGGTGTCGCAATCGTCTGATATTGAAAATTAACATCTGGATCAGGCAAAATAGTAGGGTCGAACTTTGCCCAAAGATAACCATCTACCCCTCCTAAATAATATAGTAATCTTTGAGAGCCTAGCGAAGTACTTGCAGCAAATCTTGATGCAAACACAATATTTCTATGAACTTTTTGATAATTTCTAACATCAAAACCTAAAACAAAAAAATCAGTTTTAGACTTAAATAACTCATTATAACCCTCAACCCAGACTTTAAACTTAAAACCATTATTTATATTAATAGCCACAGGTCTTGAAATATCAAATACATATTCTAACAATCCCCCCGAAAGAATGAAATTTTCATCAGGCACTTCTAATGATGTTGGAGAAGTACTTAGAGTTGACACTTTATCAAATCTTAAGTTTGAGGTAAATCTCAAGCTACTTACCTCGCTGAAAGGATATGAAAATTGGTGTTTAATATCATTTACTATTGTTTTTTTAATTGTGTTTTCACTAAAGACATCTTCAAAAGATTGTCTTGATAATTGTATTTTTTTATCTACTCTATTTTTTAAATTTTCATAGATTCCTATCATGCCAATATTATTTAATTGAACAGGGCCTTTAATACCACCACTTATTTTATAATCTTCAAAAACATCTTTAGCTTCAATTAAAGTAAAACCGTCAAATCCCGCATTTTTAAATCCAGTACCACTGTAACGTTGATATGCTTGGTTATTAAAGGTTGGATTTAATTGCATAATAAACTCACCAATTGTAAAATTCACATCATAAACTTTTTGGATAGGCAATTTTATTTTAGATTTTTTTTCATTTATTTGTTTTTTTGAACTAGTCTTTAAAATTTGAGATATTTCGTCTTCAAATTTATAATTATGAACATTTATTCGACTGTCAAATAAGATTTCTTGACTTGTGTTTTTATTACCAAGGTTTTTATTACTAATTTTTTTGAAATATGTATTATCACTTTCATTTTCAAACATTGTGAAATTGTTGTTTTTACCTTGATAAAATACGTATTTATTATTAATATAACCCAGCAAATTGTAGTGAGATAAGTTGGAACTAAAATCTAGTTCTAAATAATTTCTACTACAATTTGAAAGCTGATGAGTATTACTGATATATCGGTAGTGAATAATGGTATCAATATAACTTATGGTACTGTCTACAGTTGTTCGGTAATGATTGAAAATCCCGTTTTTATCACTTAAAAAATGATAATCATATTTACTAGTGGATTGTGGTTTGATTTCGCTATAATTTTCAGTAAATGTTAATTGAAGTAATTTTTTATTGCTTGTATTTATTTTAAATAAATCGAATTCAGATTCTATAAAGATTTTATTTTTTGAATTTGAAGGCCTGTTAGAGCTAAAAATAATTTCATCAGAATTTGGTATATAATTGGGGTCTAAATCATCGTAAATGTCATTGGTTAACTGCTTATTACTGTTACCCAATACTGAATATTGAAATATGTCAGTATAACTATTTTTAACGGCAGATAAAACTATTCTATTTCCTTTATTATTGTAAGATGCACTTAGTATTTTTTCTAGACCAATTAAATTTTTTATGTTTTTCTGCTTATTTTTAATGTCATAAAGATTTAGTACTATATCGCCTTTTTTTTCTTCAAATATTGCCAACACATTCCCATTAGGATGCCAAGCTAAAATAGGATGAGATAAATCTGGAATTCTATTTAATTTATGATCACCTTTTATGATAGTTTTATATTCATTTTTTTCAATGTCAAATATTTTCACTTTGTATTGACCTAAGTAATGTTCACAATATGCAATTTTTGTTCCTTCAGGACTTATTTTAGATTGTCTATATTTTCTATGTTTTTTGGACCTAATATTTATTTTATTTTCATTTGGATTTAAAGTATTTAAGATGTCATTAGAGTATTGAATTTTGAAGTGGTCTGTAAAATCTTTTTGAATAATCTCTGAAGTTAATCCAAGTACATACGTAAATCCACTTTCAACACTTTTACTAACTTTCATCATGTACATAAGATTAGGAATCATATTTTTTCCAAAAACCAAATCTATGTATCGCCAAAGTCCATGTCCGTAAAGAGCGGACTCTTCCTTAGATAAAGACTGAAAACGATCAGTTTTTCCGCTAAGAATTAAATCTTTTAAACGTGAGTCAAGATTAGTATTCCAATCAATAGAAAGATAATTTATAAGCCCCTGTTTTAACCAATAAGGTAAATTTATAAATGCTGTATTTTTAATAGTTTGTTTCCAATCAGTTCCATAGAGAATTTTATTTACTAAAATTTCAGCGACTCCTTGTTTTATTTGACTTTTGAAATTCTCATGATTTCCATTGAAGTATAGAAATATTTTTTGCCCATCAATATTCGAAGTCCCTCCAATATTCGATGAAAGGTTATTATTTAATCCAATATTACTTTGTCTATATTTACCTTGACTGTTATAAACTAATAGATGTATCTTTTCTTCGTTAGAAAAGTCTAAAAATTTTTCGGTTTCGTTCTGAAATTCATAAGCTATTTTTGCAGCATATTTTGCATGTTCTTTTCCTCCTTTGGAAAAATAAATTTTAGATCTTTGAAAATCAAAAGATTGCCAAAAAAAAGTGTTGTATTGAACTCTGTTTTGTCCAAAAGGAATGTTAGACCCTGTGTAGTACTGAGATATGACAGAGGAACTATTTATTAAAATTAATATGATTAATAACTTTCTCAATTTTTCCAATTTAAATATAGCTAATTTCATGCCATAGTTTAATTTTACTTTAAAACTTCAACATGTTAACAGTAAAAAAGTTCACTTTTAACCCATTTTCTGAAAATACTTATATAATTTCCAGTGAGTCAAAAAATTCTGTAATAATAGATCCAGGTTGTTACTATGATCATGAAAAAAATGAACTAGACACATATATTAGTAATAATAATTTACAGTTAAAATGTGTTTTACACACTCATAGCCATTTAGATCATATGTTTGGTACGAGTTATATTTCAAAAAAGTATAATATTAATGTTTGGATTCATAATGCAGATAAAATTACATATGATTCTTTTCATAAAGTTTGTGATTTATATAGTATTCCAATTTCTAATAGCTTTAATCCAAATCCCAAATATTTTAATGAAACTTTTCAATATCGAGATATAAACTTTAAAATTTTATTTGTCCCTGGGCACTCACCTGGCCATGTTGCATTTTATAATAAGGAAAATAATTTTGTAATAAATGGCGACTGTTTATTTGAAAATAGCATAGGCAGGACTGATTTGCCCGGGGGAGATCATAGCTCATTAATCAAATCTATAAAAGAAAAGCTATTTAAATTACCAGATAATACTTTAGTTTATTGTGGCCATGGAAATGAAACAATTATTAAAAAAGAAAAATCCGGGAATCCTTTTTTACGTTGATAATATAAAATGATATCGATTATTAATGGATAACAACCGTTTTAATATTCATCCCATTTTTAGTAAAAATATTTACTAAATACATTCCCTTTTCAAGATTATATATTTCAATATCTAAACTATTTACATTTAAATTTTTACTAGTGTAAACATTTTTTCCTTGAAGATCTGTAATAAAAATTTCATTTATTGGTTCCGAATTGGTAATAATAAATTGTCCATTATTTGGGTTTGGATATATATTTAGTATATCCTTTATATTACTAATTAAATCTGTGGTATTAAAGATGAAATTATAAGTAGCAGTATTTGATATACAACCATTAGCGTCTTTTATAAATACTGAGTATAAGCCGTTACTAATTGGTGTTATGTTCGAGGTAGTATCGCCATTACTCCAAAAATAATTATAAGGACCCATTCCACCTGAAATATTAGTAACTAAATTTAATTGTGATGTGTCTATTGAAACAATTAAGTCTGTTACTATAAGATCAAGTGTAGATATACTATCACAACCTATGCCTGATTGTAATGTGTCTGAATATAACCCTGCTATTGAATAGGTGCCAGAACCAAATTTTATACTATCACCTTCACAAATTGTTTGTGTGGTCAAACTTGACGATGTATAGTTTAAAGTAAGATTAAGTTTAACAACACTGTCACAAGTATTAACTGCCTGTAATGTGTCAAGGTATAATCCTGAAGAATATAATGGATTACCATTCCAGAAAAATACACTATCACAAGAAATCTCAATATCTTGAGTAAATACAAGGTTATTTATAGTTAAAGCTAATGTGACTACACTGTCGCAACCATTATTTGCTTGAAGTGTATCTATATAAACACCACTTGAGTCATATAAGTTATTATTCCATAGATATGTATTACAACTTGATATTGATTGAGAAGTTCCAGGTGCACACGAAGTTACAAATGTGAAAGGACCAGCCCAAGAACTAGTATCTCCAGGTGCACAAATACCTTTAATATATACATCATAAGATGTTGAAGGAGATAGTCCTGTTAAAGAATAAGGATTAGAGCTTACAGAATCTATAGTTCCGTTACCTAATATAAATCCTGAATTCCCATATTGTAAATCCCAAGCAGTTTCAGTTCCTCCAGCAGTCCATGATAAGTCAGCAGAACTAGCACTTGTAGTTGTAGCACTTAATCCGTTAGGCTCAGGGCAACTTATCAAAGTTGTGAATGTGAAAGGGCCAGACCAAGAGCTAGAATCTCCAGCTGCGCAAACAGCTTTCACATAATAATCATAAGTTGAAGACCCGGAGAGCCCAGTTAAAGAATAAGGGTTAAAATTTACTGAATCTATGGTTCCGTTACTTAGTACAAATCCTGAAATACCATATTGTATTTCCCAATCTGTTTCATTTCCACCTGCAGTCCAAAACAAGTCTGCAGAGCTTGCAGTTATATTTGAAGCACTTAAAGCAGTAGGCTGTTGGCATGGAATAATCACAATTTCAAAATTGTCTATCATCACATCAACATCTTGAATTGTAGAAGCTTGCGTTCCTTCTGATGCCCAAATTGCAAATTGAACAATTCCAGTATCGTTAGTTAAAGTAATTGTTTCATGGTTTCCTCCAGCAGCAGTCACGTAACTACTATCATAAACCTTTAACACGTTCCATGATGAACCATTATCTCTAGATATCAATACTTCAACTAAATCATCAGGACCTAATAACTTAGGCAAAGAACCATTATTGTTTGTTGTATATTGAAACACTCCAAAATCAAATTCTATTTGGTATGGACCCCCAGTTGAAAGATCATACTGAGGTGTTAAAATCCAGTCATTAATACCTGTAGTGAAAAGAGTAACTTTAACTGCATCAGTTGTCCCAACATTGCCAAATCCATCAGTTATCCATGAGCTAGTTCCCAAACTAGTTGGACCAGTTAGTGGAGTTCCGTCATCAGCTTGATCCCAGCATGTATTTGGAGGAAATCCTGAAGTAAAGTCTTCTAGCTGTGGCGGTATTAAGGCAGCACATGGAGTTGTAAAAGTGTAAGGCCCAGCCCAAGAGCTGGAATCACCAGGTGCACAAATTGCTTTTATGTAATAGTCATAAGTTGTTGAAGCAGATAAACCAGTTAATGAATAAGGGTTAGTAGTTACACCAACTGTGGTTCCACTACCAGGAGCGAATCCTGAAGTACCATATTGTATATCCCAAGCAGTTTCAGTACCACCAGCTGTCCAAGAAAAATCAGCAGAAGCTCCAGTTATATTTGTTGCACTAAGAGTTGAGGGTTCGGGACAATTTGAAATAGTAGCAACTTCAAAATTATCAAACATCACATCATTATCTTCGGGGTCATTTACTGAACCTTCTGTAGCCCAAATTGCAAATTGAACCACTCCACTATCGTTAGGTAAAGTAACTATTTCATGGTTACCTCCTGTAGCGGTTGTGTAATTATTATCAAAACTTTTTAAATTAGACCAAGTAGTTCCATTATTTCTAGAGATTAATAATTCAACTCTATCGTCAGATCCTAATGTTCCGGGAGTGGTAGTAGGCCAGTCAAAAACTCCAAAATCAAATTCTACTTGAAATCTTCCCCCAATCGATAAATCGTATTGTGGAGTAAGAACCCACTCATTTTTTCCTGTAGTATAGAGATTGATTTTAACAGCACCGGTTGTGCCTACGTTTCCAAAGCCATCAGTAAACCATGAACTATTTCCAAAAGCAGATGGACCAGTTAATGGAGTTCCATCACCAGCTTGTTCCCAGCATTGATTTGGAGTAAAACCTGCTGTAAAGTCTTCTAATTGTGGTGGTAGTAACACACCACAAGGAGTTGTAAAACTTAATGGCCCAGCCCATGAGCTAGAATCTCCAGGTGCACAAATTGCTTTTATGTAATAGTCATAAGTTGTTGAAGCAGATAAACCAGTTAATGAATAAGGGTTAGTAGTTACACCAACTGTGGTTCCACTACCAGGAGCAAATCCCGAAGTACCATACTGTATGTTCCAAGCAGTTTCCGTTCCACCAGCAACCCAAGAAAGGTCAGCAGAATTTGGAGTAATATTAGAAGCAGATAATGCAGATGGAGATGGGCAAGAGATACATGAACTAACCTCGATTAAATCAATGGCAATATCACCTGTAAAAGAAGTCCCACTTGTGTAATCAATTTGCAAATAAATTTGTTGTCCCAAGTAACTGGACAAATTAATTCCAACATTTTGGTATGGGTCGTTGTTACCAGTTTGGATTTGACCTGTGTTGGTAAATATTGTTGTAAAAGGGCCAGTAGAGGTATTTCCAACACCTATATTTAAAGTCCCCATAGTAGCTCCATAAGCATGAATCCAGAAGGATAATTCAGCTTCATCAGTACCAGAACTTAAATCAATTAGGGGAGATGTAATACTATTATTGGAGGGGTTAACACCACTGGTTTCATAATAGAAATAATTATTTCCACTATGGGCACCCGAAGGTCCAGTTCCAGTTGAACCAGTTGGTCCAGTTCTTACATTCCAAGAACCAGCTGTTGCTCCAGTTCCAAAAGAACCAGTCCAACCATTAGAGGTTTCTAAGTCATCAGAATAAATTATACCAGGATTTCCACCAGAAACACAATTAACACCTACAGGGCCCTGAATAGAGGTGCTAAATGATAATGGGCCAGTCCAAGTGCTAGAATCTCCAGGTGCACAAATTGCTTTTATGTAATAGTCATAAGTTGTTGAAGCAGATAAACCAGTTAATGAATAAGGGTTAGTAGTTACACCAACTGTGGTTCCATTACCAAGAGTAAATCCCGAAGTACCATATTGTATGTTCCAAGCAGTTTCCGTTCCACCAGCAACCCAAGAAAGGTCAGCAGAATTTGCAGTAATATTAGAAGCAGATAGTGAAGTAGGAGCTAAGCAATTTGGCGCCTCACCTATAAATAAATCATCAACTAAAATATCATTATAAAAATCTTGAGTAGAACCACCAGACTCTCCTCTTAATCTTACAGAAACAACTCCATTTACATCAAATCCAACTAAAGAGAAGCTATAAGAATTCCAACCAAATAAAGTATTTATTTGAATTGAGTTAACCGTCACCCAATTAGTTCCATCAAAAGTCTCAATGTATAAAAAATTTGTAGGAGATACGTTCACAGTATGATAACAGAAGTAATCAAATTCTATTAAAGCAGCACTTAAAGAAGAAACATCTACTGGTACAACTTCCATAACAGTACCTTGATCGGTTCCAGAGAAATCTATCCAAGCATAAGTTCCAGCAGTTCTACCATTGGTTCCTGCACTGTAACCAGGGGTTCCTATAAATCGCCATCCATCTCCACCTATTGCACTTTGATTCCAGCAGAGTGGTAAAGCACCATTATTAAAACTCTGACTATAAGGAGCTACAGCAGTTAAACATGGAGTTGTGAAAGTAAAAGGCCCAGTCCAAGAGCTAGAATCTCCAGGAGCACAAATCGCTTTCAGGTAGTAATCATATGTTGTTGATGCAGATAATCCAGTTAAAATATAAGGATTTGATGCTACGCCAACAGTCGTTCCATTACCAAGAGTAAATCCCGAAGAACCATATTGTATGTCCCAGGCAGTTTCCGTTCCTCCAGCAGTCCAAGAAAGATCAGCAGAGTTTACAGTAATATTTGATACAGTCAAATTGGAAGGTGGAGGACAAGTTGCCGCAACACCGTAATATGCAATAACCATCCATGTTCCATCATCAATTTTATTGTATTGGGTATTACAACCTGTACCTCCCCAAGTCCTACCTGCATGGATTTCAATATCAACAGTTCCATTTACATTTAAGCCAATTGGAAAACTTGTTGTTCTCGCATAACTTTCTGTGCCAGCTGAAGTTCCTCCTGTTCCTGCGGCTGCGTTAGGTTCTCCAATTCCTATTGAAGGTAAATATAGTAATGATCTTTGTTCACTCATCCACGCACCACCTTGAGCTGTAAAGTCATACATTGTTGCAATACTATCAATAACAAAACCACCAGGGATAATAACTTGTAAAGTTCCAGGGCAAGTAGAAGTTTGTCCGTTTAATACAAAATCACGATCAGATGGAATGTCACCAGTATTATATGGTCCTGCACAAATAGCATTTGGAGGACATTGGAATGCTGTGGTAAAAGTAAAAGGTCCAGCCCATGAGCTAGAATCTCCAGGTGCACAAATTGCTTTTATGTAATAGTCATAAGTTGTTGAAGCAAATAAACCAGTTAATGAATAAGGGTTAGTAGTTACACCAACTGTGGTTCCACTACCAGGAGCAAATCCCGAAGTACCATATTGTATGTCCCAAGCAGTTTCCGTTCCACCAGCAACCCAAGAAAGGTCAGCAGAATTTGCAGTAATACTAGAAGCAGATAATGCAGATGGAGATGGGCAAGAGATACATGAACTAACCTCGATTAAATCAATGGCAATATCACCTGTAAAAGAAGTCCCACTAGTGTAATCAAGTTGCAAATAAATTTGTTGTCCCAAGAAACTGGACAAATTAATTCCAACATTTTGATAAGGGTCGTTGTTACCAGTTTGAATTTGACCTGTGTTGGTAAATATTGTTGTAAAAGGGCCAGTAGAGGTATTTCCAACACCTATATTTAAAGTCCCCATAGTAGCTCCATAAGCATGAATCCAGAAGGATAATTCAGCTTCATCAGTACCAGAACTTAAATCAATTAAAGGAGATGTAATACTATTATTGGAGGGGTTTGCACCACTGGTTTCATAATAGAAATAATTATTTCCACTATGGGCACCAGAAGGTCCAGTTCCAGTTGAACCAGTCGGTCCAGTTCTTACATTCCAGGAACCAGTTGTTGTACCAGTTCCAAAAGAACCAGTCCAACCATTAGAGGTTTCTAAGTCGTCAGAAAAAATAACACCAGGATTTCCACCAGAAACACAATTAACACCTACAGGGCCTTGGATAGGAGTATTAAATGTGAGAGGGCCAGCCCAAAAACTTAGATTATTTGTAGAGCAAAAAGATTGGACATAAACATCATATGTTGTTGAAGAAGACAGACCAGTTAAAGAATAAGAGTTTGTTGTTACACTGTCATTAGTTCCTGTTCCTTGTAAAAAACCGGATACTCCCCATTCAATATACCACGAAGTTTCACTCCCACCTGGTGTCCAAGATATATTAGCATTATTTGCAGTTATACCAGCAGCAATTAAACTGGTTGGTTCAGGACATGCAGGCATTGGAATAATTTCAAAATTATCAAACATTACATCGTTACTAACCGGGTCATTTACTGTTCCTTCGGAAGCCCAAATTGCAAATTGAACAACTCCGCTATCGTTAGGCAATCCGACTATCTCATGATTTCCATTAGGATTAGTTGTGTAACTATTAATAAAATTCTTTAAAACAGACCACGATCCACCGCCATCTCTTGAAATCAACACTTCAACTCTGTCGTCCGAACCTAGTGTTCCTGGATTTGAAGAATTTTGTGTAAATACGCCAAAATCAAATTCTAATTGGAATGGACCTCCGATACTAAAATCATACTGAGGAGTAATAACCCATTCATTATCACCAATAGTATTTAAATTACATCTAATTGCCCCTATAGTCCCTACATTTCCAAATCCGTCTGTGGTCCATAAACTGCTTCCAATGCCAGATGGTCCGATTGATGGATTTCCATTTCCTGCTTGATTCCAGCATATATTTGGTGGAAATGGTCTAGAAAAATCTTCTAGTTGTGGTGGTATTAATGCCCCGCAAGGAGTTGTGAAAGCAAACGGACCAGCCCACACACTTGTATCTCCCGGTGCGCAAATAGCTTGAACATAAAATTCATATGTTGTTGTGGCAGTTAAACCAGAAATAGGATAAGCAAAAAATAAATTGGTAGTGTTAAAATTACCACTTCCTAAAGTAAATCCTGCTGGACCCCATTCAACTCCCCAAAACAATTCATTTCCACCTGCTAACCAATTTAAATCTGCACTAGTTGCTGAAAGATTTGAAATCCCAAATGATGAAGCTGGTGGTCTTGGGCAAGTAGGGCCCTCTCTCACTTCAAAATTATCAATTGCTAAGTCACCTGTAAAAGAACTCCCTCTTATTCCTAAAATAGTAAATTGAACTATACCAGAATAATTCGATAGCATTACTAACTCTTCGTTCCATTGGTTACCTTGATCACCATTTTTAACAAATACTTGGTTAGCTATGCCAGAAGCATCAGTTATCCAAACTGACAATTCTCCTGTTGTAGCACCATACATATGCGAATAAAACCTTAGTTGAGGATTGATTAAATTAGATATATCAATACTTACGGTATTAAGTATAGCGGAATCACCTTGAACTCTAGGAGAAGAGGTTTCTATATACATGTAATTTCCACCTCCAGTGATATCATCTGATGGTCCTGTTGTTCCTGATGTTGTTCCATTAGCATCTAAAGTCCAGTCAAAATCATCGGTTGTAGCTTGAGTCCAACAATTAGGAACTCCTAAATCAAAATTGTTAAAATAAGGTGCTATAGCTACACCACAAGCAGTTGTTAAATTAATTGGTCCAAGTGAATCACTTACACCATTTGTATTTCCACAATCAGCTTGGACATATACATCGTAAGTTGAAGCAGGACTTAACCCAGTTAGGGTGAAAGGTGAACTTGTTGCGGTTTGACTTAGTCCGGCACCATAAAATACTGTAAAACTATTAGCGCCTCCAGCATGACTCCAAGTAATATCGGCAGATGTAGTAAGAACATTAGAAACAGATAAATTTGTTGGTGGAGCACAAAGTCTAGTTGTACTAAACTGGTAAGGGCTAACAGAATAAATTGAGTCTGCTCCAGAGTTGCAAATTTCACCAATATAATAATCATAATTAGTATTTACAGACAGTCCAGTTAAATTTACTGGAGGTTGTAACCCTGGGTATAGTCCTGTAATCATTGTTCCAGTACCGGGTGTGAACCCAGTTAATCCATACTCTAACCAAAAGGATGTGTTTGTAGCTCCTGGAGTCCAATTAACTTGAGCAGTTGTAGCCAAAATACTATCTGTTATTACATTAGTAAATGGATTTGTACAATTACCAATTAAATCTTGTTCTACAACAATACTTCCTACAAATCCTCTTGGATTATTTCCTAAGTTCGGAAATGCTCCTCCAAACCCATTTGAAAGTCCACCTGCATTTAATTGAGCAAAAGTTCCAGGAAAGGTAGTCACTGGGGCGTTAGTTGCTGTGAAGTATCTCATATCTCCTGTTATTACGATACCAACAGTATTACCTGCTGCAATATTAATTGGATTCATCCCTGAAACCCATGAAGGGCTATTTGCATTAGCACCATTTACCGTAACCCCTGCTTGGTGGAGAGTCCAGCCATTAGCAGCATTAATAGCTAAGGGGGCGCTACCATTAATAACACCTTGTTTAATCCAAATATCAGTAGAACTTGTTCCTGCAGTCCATCTGTTTGATATACTTGTTATTTTGATAGCAGAGCTGGCAACAACTTCAAAAGAGATTGCGTCAAAGCCATTATTGGCAGTAAAAGCAGGTATTGTTGTAATAGTATCTTGGGCAATTCCTCTTATTCCTATTATAAAGACAGTAGCAATTAATAATAGTTTTTTCATAGCTCTATTTTAAGATTTGTAATTTTTTTGTGGTTAGTTTTCCATTTTGAATGGCATTAACCAAGTAAAATCCACTGCTAAATTTATTAATATTTATTTTAAAATCCTCATGTGTAACAGTATTTTTATAGATTTTTTTCCCTGTAAGATCAAATATTTCAATTTTTGTATTTATAGATGGGTTATTAAAATTAATTTCAAAACATCCATTATTAGGATTTGGATAAATATTAAAATTAGAGTAATTAATTTTTTCTATACCAAGACATTGGTCAATATAAACCACAGCTTCGCTTTTATCACTGCTACAACTTATAGTTGAAATATCCCAGTTGTAAAAATAGAAATAGGAGTCTGTTGATCCATTAGTTGAGCTTATAATAGATGCAATATTACTGTAGCTATATGGGTAAGTTGCATTAATATTATTTCTGTACAATGATAAAGTACTTGGTGTTACAGATGACACTTCTATTATATATCCATTTCCAGGCGTAATGTTCTGACCAATAGGAACTTTGTGTCCATTTATAAAGTTGATAGGAGCGACTATGGTATAAAAACCGGAGTAAATAGGTGCACCTATTATATTATTAATCTTTATTTGTATGGTTCCAGGCCCATCAGGAAAAATTGTAACAGAATCCAAAGTAAGGTCACTGTAAACATTAAACGCCAGTCCGTCAGGAAATAAATTGTCAAAACCACCGCTTCCAGCTCCAAAGTTATTGGTTGGGGCTCCTATATTTCCAGGGGCCAGCTCTTTAGAAGAAACAAAATAGTTAGTAGTAGTATTAATGGTATCGGTAAAAAGAGTATCACCCGAAGCTAAGTAGTTTCCAGTTGAATCAAACCAATCAAAACTTGCAGTTGCATTTCCTGATGCTATAAGTTGAGCGGAAGTTCCGTTAGGAGTCAATGAATTAACACATGCAGTATCGTTAATAACGTTTGGAGGATTTGGTGTAAAATAATTTTCAAAAGTAAGAGTAGAATTATATGCATCGTTACTTGTGTCATCATCATTTACAAGATTGGTGGTGAAGTCAAAACTATAGCTACCATCTTGTGTCAAATTAACAGGGAGACTGAAAGTGTACAGTAAAGAATCTCCAGGTTGTATAGTGTCAAAAACAATTTCAACAAAAGGAGTTCCGTTAAGAGAATACTGAATATTAAAACTAGATTGAGGTAAATAACCAAAGTTAAAAATAGTCACAGTTACTAAAGAACTATCCACTTCACATCCTGTAGATGCAGTAGGTAAACTTGCAACTACAATACCAATATCATTTTGAGGAGCTTCTTTTATCTCAACATTGTCTATAAAGCAGTCTGGCCCAAACCCAGAAGCAAAATTAAATCTTATTTGTAAAGCCGACCCAAATGGAGATAAACTTATTCTTCCAGAGTTAACAAATGTCCCTGGAGAGCCTGTTGTTGCTCCATCGTTAGATTCTAAATCAGTTGCAGTTTTATACCAAATTTGAGTCCAAGTTATTCCACCATCATTGGATACTAATGCTTCAAGGCCATCATTAGGGTAAGTGGGATTGTATTGGTGAGACCAATCAAATAGCAGTTCTGGACTGACCATATTAGAAACATCAAAAACTGGAGAAGTCATGTAGGCAAATTCTCCTGCACTCCAACTCCAAAAACTTGCTTCTGCTGATGTTCCGTTATAATGAACACAGTTTTGAGTACCTCCAGTTAAATCCCAACAGTTTGGTGGCCAAATACTAAAATCTTCATTATATGGAAAGGATACAAAACTAACACATGGTGTACTAAAGGATAAAGGGCCAGAAATAATACTTGTGTCACCTGCCCCACAAATAGCCTGAACATAAAAATTGTAAATAGTAGAAGGGTTTACAGGAATGTTAACAGAGTCACTATTTAAAACAATTGGACTCGTATTTGCTAATGTGTTAGAATCAGCAACTAAATACCCTAACCATGAAGTATGACTAGGAATAGATGTCCAGCTAATATTAGCACTATCAGTTGAAACGCTATTTAATGAAATTGTAGTAGGTAAAGGGCTAAGACAAGAGGGAATGTCTTCATAGTAGAAATCATCCAGCCATATATAATCAAAAGTGAAATTTTGGCCATGTTTAAATGCAATATGGTTGTCATTGCCACTGTAGTTATTAAAATTAACCATTAACCGATTCCAATTAGCTGAATTAAATTCACTATTCAAAATAGTATCATAGGGACTAAAAGTAGTTGCATCGTTTGGGTCTGAAATTGTTCCAACAATTAGGTCTGATAAATATCCAGCATTACCATTATTTTGAAGAAAAAATCTTATTCTTTTGGTGCTGTCTAAATCGGAAATAAATGGACTTATAAAATATAGATCACCACCACTAGAATTATACATTGATATTGAGTTTGGATCAGACCTTTGTGGATTAAATGCACTATTATCTGTTTGAATAGTTCCAGCTCCAGTTGAAAGCACACTCCAGCATTGATCAATAGATGGAGCAATAGTATTATCAAAACTTTGATAGTATGGGGAACTAATTGGCAAACAATTGGTTAATACTGAAAAAGGACCACTTAAAAAACTAGTATCGCCTACTGTACAAATTCCTTTTACATAAAAATCATAGTAAGTGTTTGAATTTAGTCCAGAGAAGGTAACAGTATCATTATTTACAATAGTTAGGTGACTTGAATCGGGAGTTATACCAGCTGGTGTTAAATAAACCATCCAAATGGAATCAGATGCAAATGAAGCCCAAGTTAAAGAAGCACTATCAGATGTTATTCCAAAAGAACTTATAGCTTGTGGTTGAGGACAACTTGGGACAGGGAGAACTCTAAAATTATCAAACATTACATCATTACTTTGAAGATCATTTGTCCTTCCGTCGGTTGCCCAAAAAGCAAACTGAATAGTACCGTTTATATTGAAATTATTAGTGTCAATGTTTAAAGTACTCAGAAAAGAATTAGTTAGGGCAACTATCTCATAATTTCCATTAGTATTTGTAACATAATTATTATCATATTTGACAATTTGTTCCCATGAGGTCCCGCCATCATCAGAAACTAATACCGAAACGTAATCATCAGAGCCTAGGGTACCTGGGTTAGAAGAAGATGCTGTAAATATTCCAAAATCAAATTCTATTTGAAATGG
>Ga0233438_10002946_pt1 | contig 16203 bp, 13 predicted proteins | sample SI_123_September_FD_182720 | JGI IMG/M metagenome (GOLD analysis project Ga0233438, IMG submission 182720) | Seawater microbial communities from Saanich Inlet, British Columbia, Canada - SI_123_September2016_10_MG | ecosystem: Environmental > Aquatic > Marine > Inlet | place: Canada: British...
TTTCTATTCTCATTTAAAAATACAAAACTGCTTAAAGCTGGAATGCCAATTATATTAATCTTTAATTTATATTTTTGAGCTAATAATTTCCATTTTTTTCTAACAAAAATTCCGTTTTGCGTAATTCTTTTCCATGATTTAATTTTTTTCATTGCTTTAAGAGTGGCTAAAGCAGAGCAAAACCCTATTCTTTCACTCCAAAAAGTTGAGCTGATAAAAGATTTATAATAGTTTTCCATAATTCTTTTTTTTCCAAGAACAGCTGTAATTGCATATCCATTTCCAAGGGCTTTACCGTAAATTACCATATCGGGTTTCAGATTATATTTGGCATATAAACCTCCATATCTCTCTCTAAATCCAGTGGTGCATTCATCTAAAATAAAAATTAAATTTTTATTTTTTGCAATTTTTTGTATTTTTTGCAAAAAATTATTCTTTGGAAATTCGTTTCTCATTGTTTCCATTTTGATAATTCCAATTTTCTTATCTTTTTTAAGTTTATCTGAAAAATCTTTAATATTGTTATATTCAAAAAATTCTATCGAACCTTTTAACTCATTTGGTATGCCTTTATTGGAATATAAAGGCAGTTGGTCTTTTTGAATCTTTTTAGTTTCTTTATTTTTCGAAGCAAGATACCAATCATGCCATCCATGATAACCACAAGCTAATACTTTTGTTCTTTTTCCTGCTTGAAGTCTTGCTAATCTAATTGCTATCGCATTAGCTTCGCCTCCTGTCCTTGCAAAACACACCTTACTTGCCCAGCTATCAATTTTTAATAATTCTTCAGCTAGCTCTACCTCCTCTATACAGTTTAGCGTAGAGACGTTTCCTTTGTTAATTGCTCTCAAAACACTATTATCTACTAATTTATTTTTATAACCAAGAATGTTCGTTCCTATTCCCATAGTAGTAAAATCTAAATATTTTTTTCCTTCTAAATCCCAAATGTGACATCCACTTGCCTTTGAAAAGTATACTGGCCAATCTTTTGAGGGATAAATTTCTGGATTTTTTGAAATCATGGAATTTCCACCCCCAATCAAATTTTTTGCATGTAACCAGATTTTCTGGCCTTTATTTTGAAATGCTCCTTCATTTCTCTTATCGCTTATAAATGAAGAGCAAAGTTTTTTGTCTTTTTTTAAAAACAGAATTAATTTTTTCCAATCATAAACGCTGGTGCCTATTTTTTTATACGCAGAATCAAAATTATTGAAATCACTGGACTCATCGACAGTAAATCTGAACTTTGAAAGATCGTTTTTATAAGTAAAATTTTTTCTTTTAATCGTCTTAAGCCTCTTCATAAATGTAGTAACGTACTCTAAATCAAAATCACTTTTTGCTTTTCGTTTTGCTTCGCGTAACATTTTAAAGCTAAAAATTTCTATATCTAGACCATCAGGAAATGTGCTGGGTGAATTATTGTCATAAAAATCCAATTCATCTCTTTCAAAATTTACAATCATTTCATCAATGAGATCGACATCTAAGAGCGGGCAGTCAGATGTTATTCTTATAATTGTGTCTGCTTTATATTTTACTGCAGTTTTAAAATACCTTTCTAATACATTTTTGTTGCTTCCTGTAAAATAATTAATTTTTCTTTTTTTTAAATAATTTCTTAATAAAAAATTTTCTTTATCGTCAGGAATGCAAAATACAAAATCGTCCAGTCTCTTAGATTTTTTGAGTTTTTTATTAATAATTTCTATAATAGATAGTTTACCAATTTTTAATAAAACTTTATTTGGAAGTCTTGAAGAATTTAATCTTGCTTGAATAATTGCTACTTTTCTCATTTTAAATTTTCCATAAATATGGATTTAATATTTTCTTTGATTTTATCTTAAAGTTTGGAAATTTTAATTTATTTTTTTTTTTATATTTATTTAATATTTCTTTGAGCTGCTCTTTATTTTCAAATCCAATTACCAATTTATCAATATAGGTCTTATTTAATACGAAATTTAACGATGCGTTTATTTTTGATATACTGTTATTTTCGCACCATTCGCTCCAACCTTCTATTTCTTTTTTCCAAGGTTTAAAATATTTCGGTACTTTATTGTTTATTAGAAGACCTTGAAGAAAAATTGATCTTGCATATAGACTAATTTTATCTTTTTTTAACTTTTTTAAAAATTTTTCACCCAATCTTTGATCAAATACACTATATGGAAGTTCAATGATATCTGGTTTCCAATATTTTAAATGGTTTTTAATTTCATCTTTTTCATAAATTGAAATTCCCACTTTTTTACAATAATTTTTTTTTTTTAAGAAATTCATCGCTGATATAATTTTTAATCTCGATGAGCTTTTCAAAAATTCGCTATTATGAAGTAATATTGCCCCAAAAGAATTTTTGTTCAAAAATTTCAGTTCGCTAATTACTTTATCGATAATCCATCCTTCGATATTTTTATTTGATATTGGAATTTTGGGTAATTTTGTTACAATATAAGAATTATCCTGTAATACTTTAAAAAAATTAGTTTTATTTTTATAGATTATTGCGGTGTCAAAAGAATTAATTTTTTTTTCCATTGCATATCTTAATAGTTTTTTAATTTGCACAGGATGTTGAAGCAAATTTTTTTTTTTGGTAAAAAAATTTCCATAACTTTTATCAAATTGAGCAGTTCCTAGTATAATTTTTTTCTTAAGCATTTTTTTTAATTTTGAAATTTCGTAATTTGATGATTTTGAAATTCATAGATTTTTTTACAATTAAGCAACGTTGAATTGTTATGTGATATAAAAATAGTAGTTTTATTTTCAATAATTTTTTGTAAATTTTTTAATATTTCTTGTTCTGTGTAGCTATCTAATGAGCTTGTAAATTCATCAAAAATTAATAATTCTGGATCATCATAAAGTGCTCTGGCAATACCTATTCTTTGTTTTTCGCCGCCTGAGAGATTACTTCCACCATCTCCAAGATTTACGCCTGAGCGCACCTTGTTACCATCAATAAATTTACTTAATTCACACAATTCCATTAACTTAATGATTTTATCATTGTCAATTTTGTCTCTACAGATACCAAAAGCAATATTTTCCTCTAGACTATTATTAGAAAGGAACACATCTTGGGGTATGTATCCTATTTTAATAGGAATTGTATTTTGATATTTTGAAACATCAATATGATCATTTAAAATTATTTTTCCTCTAGATGGTTTTAATAAACCGCAAATAATATCTACAAAAGTAGTCTTGCCTGAACCAGAAATTCCCCTAATGCCAATACTGTCGCCTTTAATAAGTTTAAAATTAATTTCTTTTAAAATTGGGTTTTTTTCTCTCGAAAAGCTTACTTGATTTAATTCAAGTTTTTCAAAATTCAATATCTTTGTTTCATTAAAAGCAGATTCTTTATTTATTTTTTTATTGTCTAATTCACTGTGAATTATATCGATACTATATTTATGAAATCCTATTAAAGAAATTGAGTTAGTAATTCTAGCTACAGCAGGAAGGATTCTTAATGATGCTAAGCCTAAAATTGATACTATTATTATTATTTCATCTTTATTAATGCTCATCTTTGTCATCATAAATATAGAAAAAGTTATTAGTAAAACTCCGGCTATTTCAAACAAAAATCTTGGAAGCATACTTATACATGATGATAGAAAAATATATTTATACTCCTTTCTATTAAAAAATTCAAAATTATTAAAAAAATAGGATAATTTTTTTGAAATTTTAATATTTTTAATTAAATTAAAACTTTGATAAATAATTTGTAACTTGCCTTCTTTATTTTTATTTATAAAATTCCCCCATCTAGTTAAAATATTTTTGTTTAATTTATAAAATAAGTAACAAATTGTTAAAGCTACTGAATTAATAATTAAAACACTTAAAGGCTCAAGTGATAGAAGAAAAATTATTATTCCCAAAAAAACAGTTATTTCAGTAAAAAGGATAATTGTATTAGCCAAAGATTCTTTAAAAGTGTTAACCACATTAGTGTTAATATTAATCATGCCTGCAACTTTTCTTTCAGTAAATTCCTCGTAAGTTAAATTTGAAAATTTTTTAAATAAATTTTTCGATAATCGCCTGGTTATATTGTTTAAAACGAAGGAATTAAAAACATTAGTTAAGTAAACGAAAATATTTTTAAAAACGATTATGATTGCAAATCCAGTTAAAATAAAAAATATATTTAGATTTTTTAATAGTTCAAAAAATCTAAAGTTATTTAAAAAATAGAAATTTTCACTAAATTTATTATGCTCTAATAAAGAAGATATAAGTGGAATAATGGCTCCAATACTTATTACTTCTAACAGCATAGAAATAATAATTAGTAATGTAAGAATTAAAATTAATATTTTTTCTTTAAAGTTAATTAATCTTTTAGTTTTTACGAAAAAATTCATTGATTAAAATTTATTTTTTAATCTCTTTTTTTAAGTCTTCGTACTCTTTCATTTTTTCTTTCAAAAAACGCAAGGTGATTTTACTTTTTTCTGCTATCCCCTTGGGAGTCAAAACATAAATGTACTTAATTTTATTTTTAGATTTTGAAAAGTTAGATATCTTTATTAGCCCCCTTTTTTTTAATTCTTGAAGACAATAATTGATTTTTCCCAAGCTAAAATTAAGCTCTTTAGCAATTTCTCTTTGAGTTAAAATAGGGTTTTTTTCTAACTTTCTTAATATTTCAAAAAAATCTTTATTCATTGTTCAATTATTGAACATACATTATTTTTACTTTAAGTCAAAATTTATTTTTTTTAAAAAAAATATCTAATTTATTACAAATAAACGCTATTTTTTTTGCATTTAGATGGAGGTGTAGTGGCACGCTTAAAGTTTTCTTATAATACTCCTCCGCGCCTACAAAATTTACTTTGTTTATTTTTTTAAGATATTTAAAAGCTGTAAATTTATAAATAGGTTTGTAATGAATTTGTGTCAAAATTTTATTTTTATATAAAAATAGAATTAATTTTTCTTTCATTTTTTTTGAAGAATTTATTTTTATAGGAAATAAATGCCATGCAGATTTAATATCAGATTTTTTTTTTGGGAGATCGTAATATTTTGAGGGATTAAAATTTGAAAAATATTCTTTAACTAAATAGTTTCTCTGATTTACAAACTTATCTATTTTGAAAAATTGAGAATAAGCAAGAGCAGCATTTATATCACTTAATCTAAAATTTAGTGATTTAAAAGTTATATCATACTCAAAACTTAATCCATTTTTTTTATATTTTTTTTTCATTCCATGGTTACGAGCTAAAAATAATTTATCAAATATAGATTTTTTATTAGTTAAAACTAACCCCCCTTCTCCTGATGTAATTGATTTTGTTGGGTGTAAAGAAAAAATACATATGTCACTATGAATACAAGATCCTACTTTAATAAATTTTTCTTTATTTTTATATTTGGAACCTAAAGCATGACAAGCATCCTCAATAATTAAAAATTTATATTTTTTTTTTAGACGGAAAATATCTTTAACAAAAAAAGGTGAGCCGCCTAAATACATTGAAAAAACAACTTTAATTTTTTTAAGTTTATTTTTTTTAATGCAATGTTCTAAATTTTCAGATGACATTTGCCCAGTGTATGGATCAACATCTGTAAAAAATATTTTTGCACCAAGCAATTTACTTATATTTGCTGCTGATACAAAATTAATACTAGGCATAATTACGACATCGTTTTTTTTCAAATTTAATCCTTTTAAAGCAATGAAAATTGCAGACGTTCCGCTATTACAGCTTAAAACATATTTAGTTGAAAAATATTTTTTTGCTTTTGACTCTAATTTCTTATTATAAATTCCAGTAGTAATTAGATCTTGTTTCGATGCATCCAAAATGAATTTAATGTCAAATTTATCTATAAGTTGTCTATTATATGGTATTAATTTCATTTTTTTATGTTCAATAGTTGAACATTATGTGACATTGGTTTATATTTCAAGATAATTTTTCACTAATATTTGCATGCAAAAAAATTACTTAATTACAACAAACCTAGAAAAAAATTTTATCCATAAAAAAAAGAGACTTTATTTAGGTGACTGGTGTCTTGACAGAAATGAACTAAAAACAAATAAGACAATAACTACCATTAATTTAAATAAATATTCAACCTATCTACAAAACTTAATTTATCGAATTACTGGTTCTTTAAGCGTATATTTAAATAGTGAAAATAGGCAAAGTTTTTCAAAGAAATTTTGGCAAAATCTCATCTGGATTTGGGTTTCGTATTATATCTCATCAAATTTTTATAGATGGAAAAAAATTGAATATATAACAAAAAGAAAAAAATATAATTATGCTAACTTGAATTATAATAAAAATTTTTATTATAGTGATGTAAATGCCTATAAAAATCTTATATCTAATTCTGATTTATACAATTACTTATCAATAAAAAAAATTATAGATTGTTTTGGAAGTAGATTTAATAAAATAACTATAACAAACAGCAATTTAAATAATATAAAAAATAATAATTTTTCTTATAAGTATAAATTGTCGTTTAAAAAATTATTTTTTGATATTTATTCTTTTATATTTTCTTTTTTTTTAAAAAAAAATATAATTTTTATAGCATCAGCTTTCAGTATTAAAAATTTGATTAAATTAAACTTTAAGCTTAAGCAGCTTCCTCAATTTTTTTCGTCCTATTTCAATAATGAAACTTATGTTCAAATTTTAAGTGAAAAAAAAAGAAGAAGTGAAAAAAAATTTAATTTTAAACCAAATAATCGTTTTGAAGTTTTTTTGCAAAAAAATATAGTTAATGATTTACCTTTAATTTATCTAGAAAACTTTAATACTATATTAAATAAGATAAAAAAAATTAAACTCGACCCTAAAATAATTGTAAGTGCGGGTGAGCATTACCATGTTGAAGACTTCAAAATTTGGTCACTTTATCAGAAAGAAATTAAGAAAAAAAAGATTTTTACAGTTGAGCATGGTGGGGCACACCATGTGGACTCGGGACAATTTAATTATGACAATAGATTTTCAAATAAGAATATTTCTTGGATTAAAAGTTCAAATTTAGACAAACCTTTTAATCCCAAAATATTTCATAACTTTATCAAACGAAAAAATAGAAGTAAAATAATTTATATAGGATACGAAAGATCAAAATTTCCTTCTCGTCTTTGCGGTTCTCAGGTTTATGAAAATAATGACTTGAATACATATTTAAATTTAAAAGTATTAACGAGTAAAATGAAAAAAGATGTAAATAATTTATTTTATTCACCAAAATTTATTGAAGACCGTAGAGTTAAAGAAAATATTATTGAAGTTTTAGGCAAAAATAAAATACTGAAAAGTGGATCACTTAAAATAAATCTTAAAGACGCAAAATTTGTTGTTTGTGAGTATCCCCAAACAGCATATATAGAATCTTTTTTAACCGTACCTACTTTTCTAGTTTGTGACGTAGATAAAACTTTTATCCCTGATAAAAATTTGAAAAAAATATATCTCCTTTTAAAAAAAAATAATCTTTTGTTCAAGAATATGGACTCTTTTATCAAATTCATTAACAAAAACTCTAGCAGTGTGGACAAATTTTGGGAACAATCAAAAATAAAAAAAATTAGAAAAAAATTTGAAAATAAATTTAGTATCAATACACTAAATAATTTATTATGCTCTTGGGAGAATTTTTTAAAAAAACAAAAAAAAATTTATGATAAGAAAAAGTAAAATCTTAGTAATAGCGGCCCACCCTGATGATGAAATATTGGGATGTGGTGCAACAATGTATAAACTTGCAAAAAGAAAATGTAATGTAAATGTTTTAATTCTTGGAAAAGGCATTGATTCTAGAAAAAATAATTTTAAAGAAAAAACATTTTTCTCTAAACAAAAAGACAAACTGATTGTCGCCTCAAAAAAAGCAAATAGAATTCTTGGAGTTAAAAATTTATACCATGAAGATTTCCCTGATAATCAATTTGATTCCGTTAGTTTATTAAAGATAATAAAAACAGTAGAAAGATATATTAATAAGTTAAATCCTGATACCATATTTACTCATAGTATATCGGATTTAAATGTGGATCATCGAAAAACTCTAGAAGCTGTTATAACAGCCACAAGAACCTCAACTAACTGTCCTGTAAAAAATATATTTTCTTTTGAAATTCCTTCTAGCACTGACTGGGCTTTTAATTTTAATAAAAAAAGTTTTCAACCAAATTATTTTATGAATATTGAGAATGAGCTTAAATTTAAATTAAAAGCTCTAAAAGCATACAAAAGTGAAATGAGAAAATATCCTAATTCAAGATCAATAAAAAATTGTGAAAATATTGCGAGAACTAGAGGTTCCACTGTTGGATTAAAAGCTGCTGAAAGCTTTGAACTAATTAGATCAATAGAAAAATAAATTAATGATTGTTTTTTTTAGAGTGGACTCTTCATACAAAATTGGAGCTGGCCATTTAAAAAGATGTTTCAATCTAGCTAAAATATTTAAAGGTCATAAGATAATTTTTATTTCAAAAAAATTTGAAGGAAATTTAAATCACCTCATTCCTAAAAGTAAATATTCCCTTATAGAAATTGACCCAAAAGAAAAGATTTCAGATATTCAAAAAGTTGAAGAAATCATAAAAAAATTCAAACAAAATAAGATTATGATAGTTGATAGTTATCATATCGACCATAAGTGGGAAAAAAAAATTAAATATTTAGTTAATAAATTAATAGTAATTGATGACATTAAAAGAAATCATTCAGCTGACTATTTAATAAATCCCAATTGGTATTTTAATAAAAATAATGAGTACTTTAAAAAATATAAAAATTGTAAAAATCTTTTATTCGGTCCTAACTATTCACTAATAGAATCAGTCAAAAAAAAATACAAAAATCCTAAAGATTTTACAATTTTTTTTGGTGGCTCAGATGATATGGGTGCTTCTTTTAAAGTAGCAAAAATTCTTTCAAATTTAACAAGTAAAAGGATTAATATTGTACTTCTGAATAAAAAAAAATATACATTCATAAATTCAAAAAAGAATTTTTCAATAATAAAAAAATTAAAATTTTAATTAATTTAAGATCAATAGCAAAAATTTTACAAAGAACTAAAATATTTATTGGAAGTGGTGGATCCACGACATGGTTGCGTTCTTACTTAAGCGTTAACTCGATAATAACAGATTTATCAAATGATCAAAAAGATTTTTCAATTGAACTTCACAAGGCAAAGTGTCAATCTTATTTAAAAATAAAGCACATTACTAATCCACTCATACTTAAAAATACCATTTCTAAAGTATCAAATAAAAATAAAATTATAAAAAGGAATTTTTCAAATCTAGTTGATGGAAATGGCTTAAAACGAATTAAAATTTTATTAAATAAAAAAAAAAGGAATGTCCGAATTAAAAAGATGGGCGTTCAAGACTCTGGTTTTGTTTATTTTTTGAAACTCCAAAAAAAAGTTTTAAATTCTGCTTTTTCTACGAAAAATATTCTTTTAAATGATCATTTAAATTGGTTTTACAAAACATGTTTAGATACTAAAATTTATTTTTACAAAATTTGTATTGATAATGTTTCTATAGGATTTTTGAGATTTAATACTATCAAAAATTTAAGTTATATTGATATAGCTATAGATGAAAATTTCGTAAATTTTGGTTATGCCTCTAAAGCATTAAACTTAGGTATAAATAAATTAAAGAAAAAAAATATAAAAATTTTTATTGCTAAAGTTAAAATTAATAATCTAGCTTCTTTAAATTTTTTTAAAAAGAACAAATTTAAATTTTTTAAGTCTAAAAATAATTTTAAAGAACTTAGATTGACTATCTAACTTTTGAATTTTGAAACCTTGAGATCTCTTTTGCTACAGAGTTTATAAGTTCAAGACTGGGGTTTCTATTATTGATTTTTGCTGTCTCAAGTATCAAATCTTCTAAAGATGTATTGTGTACATTTATTGCTTTTCTGAATAGTTTTAGTAAACTAGAGTGTATTCCGCTCATGCCTAAAAGCATATCAATTTTTTCTATACCTTGTTTTTTTATCATTAGTGGAGAAATTATTTTATCAGACAAGTCGATTAATTTTTGTATATTATATTTTTTTCCTAGCTCTTTATTATATAGGTAGGAAATTATTTCTGTTTGTGCATTACCAGCGCTTCTACCCATGCTGCCAAGAGTGCCATCAATTATATCTCCGCCTGATTTCATAAACCAAAGAGAATTGGAATTTGCTAAGCCTAAATTGTTATGACAATGCAAGCCTATTTTATGCTTACAATTACTCTTAACTATTTCAATTACCTTGCTTAAATCAAAAGTAGTCATACTCCCAGAGGAGTCTACAATATAAAAATATTCAATATGATACTTTGATAGTAATTGTGTTGCTTTTTTTAAATCATTTGCACCAACTGTATGTGTTTTCATTAAGTTTAGACAAATCTTAATATTAATTTTTTTACAATAATTTATAATTTTTTTTAATTTGTTTAATTGATGTATTTCAAATCCAATTCTTATAAAGTCAGCACCAAATTTTTTTGCCTTCTTAATATTTTCTATTCTTCCTATTCCACAGACAAAAAAAGTTCCAATTAGAGATTTTTTAGAAGCCGATTTAGCAACCTTAATTTGCTCATATTCATCTTCAAAGCAATATCCATGGCCAGCGTTACCGGCGCCAAGACCAAGTCCATGTCCAACTTCTATAAGATCTATTGATGCATCATTTAGAGTTTTAGTTATTTTGGTTATTTCCATTAGAGAAAATTGAAAATTATTAGCATATCCTCCATCTCTAACTGTGCAATCTAAAATCATTTTAAAAACTTTTCTGCATTCTTAAAAAATATTTTTTTAATAATATTTTCTTTAATTTTTTTTTTTCTTAAAAAGTTCATAAGATATATATAACTCTTTTTAACTGAGCAATACGGAAAATCTGAACCATAAAATATTTTGTTTGGGAATTGATTGATCGCATAAATTAAATCTATTTCAAATGACGTATTTTTCCAAAAAATATGGCTAAAAGACATATCAGCGTAAATATTTTTATTATTTTTCATCAAATTAATTGCTTCTAAAATTTTGAATCCTCCGAAATGAGAAAGGACTATCTTATTGTTTTTGAAAGTTTCTGATATTCTAAATGCTACTTTAAGAGGATTAATTTTATACATTTTTTTTGTTCCGATAGCTGTAGCTATTATAAAATTAAATTTATCAAATAATTTAATATTTTTTTTTTTACATAAAAAATTAATTTTTTTATCATCAATATTTTGCAAGTAAGGGTGTAAACAAATATTTTTAATGTTCTTTTCCGTCATTATATTTAAATATTTTTTTAGATTATTTTGATTTAATACAGTCAAAGGTAAAATTGATGAATAATATAGATTTTTATCAATTGGCAGATCTATTTTTTTTAAAAGATCAAAATTATAAATAAGAAAATTTATTTTTTTAAATATCCTGTCTTTTTTAAAATAAAGATTTTTTGTCTTAAAAAGCATTTTTTCATCAACTTTTTTTTTCAAAGGAAATCTTATAAAATCAACTGCCTGTATCATCTTAATATAATAATTGAGTTTTCTATTTGGGGGATTGGTTTATTGTCAGCATAATAAATAAAATCATATTTTTTTTCTGTTAAAAATTTTAAAAGAATATTTTTATTATAATAGAAAATCTCTTTACTTTTAAATTTGTAACTCCCAGGTGAAACTATGAAATCAAAGTATACAGAATTTTTAGACATTTTTACTGCTTTTTCTATGTGTTTAAACAAGTATTGATAATTATTTTTTTCTTCCATCTTTAAATTAAATATTCCAAAGAAGAAGATATGATCAAATTTTTTTTTAGTTGAAAATTTAAGGAAGCTTTTGTTTAAAAAATTACACTTCTTAAATTTTTTTTTCAAAAAAAAGATAAAATTTTTATTAATGTCTAAACCAGTATAGTCAAAAATAATTTTTTTAGTTTTGCAAAAATTTAAAAAATCACCTACACCACATCCTACATCCAAAACTTTTTTATTTTTAAAATTTAAATTTTTTAGGGCTTTAGAAAATCTTAAATATTGATTTTTTTTTGTATCCCAGCCTACAACTTTAGGATCTAAAAAAGAATGGTTTTTAATTTTATCATTAAATCTCTGAATTAGTTTTTTTTCAAATAATTCAAATTTTTTGTTATTTGCCATAAATAATTTTTATTTTTTTCAATATTTTTTTTTGAGACTGCTCAAGTTTTTTGAGATTTTTCTCAAAAAAGATAACGAAACCATGTCTCTTATCGCCACTTTTCGCTGGGGAAATTGTATTCCCATGTTTTAAATTTATTCTAAAATTTAGTAAATTTTTAACCTTCGTGTCATGAATTATTTTTTTTATTTTTCCACTTTTGAATTTCAAAAATTTTAATCTTACGAAAGAGCTGTTTTTTTTAATTTCTAAATTTTGCCTAAGACCTAGTGCATTCTTTATTAAATAATCAGAAATATTTATAGCTGTTAATTTTTTTAAAATTACAGTGGATGTAAGAACACCTCCTCCCCTGTTTGTAGTTTCAACTAAAAATATTCTTTTCCTTTTATCAATTATAAACTCTGTATGTGTCAAACCCTTTTTAAAATTGAGTGACTCTATTATTTGGAAGTTTATTTGTTCTAACTCTTTTCTAAGACTAATTTCTATTGTGCTGGCTGGATAATTTACCTCTGTGATAACAGGATGATCATCAATAATTTCAACCTTTTTTTCAGCTATCGCTAGGTTAAAAAAGTTGCCCTCATTATCAAATACACCATCTACAGTGACATGTTTTCCCTCAATATATGCTTCAGCAATAATTTGTCTTGATGCGCTATGTGTCAGCGTGTGAAAAAACTTTTGATTAAGTTCTTTTTTATTTCTTATAATATTTACACCGATCGAGCCCCGGTTATCTATAGGTTTAACAATCAGCGGTAATTGAGTTTTTTCTAAAAAAATATTTAGGTCATTAACACTTGAGCATAATTCATATTTTGGTTGTAAAATTAATTTTTCTCTGCAAATTTCTCTCACTAAAAATTTATTACATGATAAAGCTGCTTGCTTAAGACCCTCGCACGGCAAATTATATTTTGTACATAGATAATTTTTTAAATAATTTGAGTAATCACAAGCATCTGTAATTATAGCATCAGGTTTGTATTTTTTGAATATTTTTTCACCTTTAGAAATATCTAAAGGATCTAGCATTTCTATATGCGTAGTATATTTTCTAATTTCATCGTTTGGTTCTGGGTTTGTTACAATTATTGTCTTGCCATATTTTTTAACATTTTTAATTACTTCTAATTGTTCAAATCCTCCACCAATAAAAAGAATTTTATTATTTTTTAAAGTCATTTAATTTAATTCGATTGTGGGTTTTAACATTTTTTCTTAATTTTTTACCTATTATCTTTTCAACATTAATATAATTTCTAAGATTAGATCTTAAAAAAACTATATCATTTCTAGTTATCTTTTTCCCTTTTTTATAAGAACTTTTATAAAATGGATATACTAAAAGTTTTTTTCTTAATTTGATTTCATTTGTAGTTAAAAATTTTTTTTGTGAACCTAGCATCTGAAATGATGTATGGCACTTTCTTACAAATTGTTTAAAAGATGAAAATTCCATTGAGTTTTTAAAATCTGGACTAGCCCTATCAGTTTCTTTTAATCTAACGTGTTTTTCTATAATTGTTGCTCCTTGACCAATAGCTAAAATTGAAGCTTCATCTCCTATCGTATGGTCAGAAAAACCAACAGGTAGTTTTGATATTTTTTTTAATTTATTTAAATAATTCATATTTATACTTTTGTTTTCAGGTGGGTAATCAGAAATACAATGTAATATGGCGCAATTCTTTTTTTTAATTTTTTTTATTAATTGCTTTATTCTTTTTTCATCACAATAACCTGTAGATATTATAAATTTTTTTTTTGTTTTAATGATTTCTTCAATTATCTGATTGAAACCTGTAGATTGTGGAGACGCAATTTTGAAAAAATCGATATAGTTTTTGACTTCTTTTATGGCTTTAAGGTATGTAGGAGACGTAGAAATTAAAATTTTTTTTTTCTTTGCTCTCTTATATAGAGCAGGGTACCAACTTATTGGTATTTTGATATTGGGATATCTTCTTTCATATTCCCTTGGCTTTTTGTAAATTTCTTTAAAATCAATAGTTTGAAATTTTATTGCATCTGCTCCTGATTTTTTAGCTTCATCAATAGCCTTAAAAGCTAATTTTTTTTTTCCGCAGTGATTTGAACCAATTTCGGCGATTATAAAGAGTTTTTTTTTAAATAAGTATGTCATATTGTTCAATTATTGAACATTTAATAAAATTTGTAAAGAACAATTATCTTTCACTGGCTTTCTGCATCAAATAATTAGCTATTTTTTTTGATGTGCGGTCACTCTCTAAGCAATAAAAGTCTTTATGGTTTCTGTTTACTTTTGATAGTTTCGAGCGATTTTTTACTATTTTCTTTAAAAGCTCATAACTTCCTATTCTATATTCTTTAATATTTTTGATATCATCAAACCATTGGCTCCCTTTAAGATCAGGGTCTATAAAGAAAGCTTTTTTTCCATGCCCTAGAATCTCTAATATCATTGTTGATACAAAAGATATTGTTAATTCACTTTTATGCGCGTAAGCATAGGTCGAGTTTATACTTTTATTTTTTATTAATATTTCCATTTTAGAGTTTGAAAGTTTTTTTCTTTCTTTAGGATCTTCTAAATAATCATTGTGGTGCTTATAAACTATTTTTAAATTTGGAAAATCTAATGCCAATTGATTTATCCAATCTAAAAAAAGATTATAATAACTGTTTTCATAAATATTATTTACATAGTGCCTTGAGTTTTTTAAAGTATTTATACCTAAGATTAATATATTTGAGTTAGGAACATTTTTTAGATCTTTCTTTTTATTGAACCAAGCATTTTCCATGAATAAAGAGCCGACTGGAATAATTTTTTTAATTTTTCCTCCAAGTTTATGACAAATTCGCCCCTGCCCTTTACCTAAAGTAAATAAAATATCAGAAAATACAAAGCAACTTAGTGAGTAAGCTAATATATTTTTCTGAAAACATGAACTTTTTAGACCTCCTGATTTTTTGAAATAAAAATTAAAGATTGGAGAAGTTCCATAGAATTTATTCGTAAAAAAAAATTTAGCTTTAATATTGCTAAATATATGATTGCTTCTTAAAATGTCATAAACAAGTAAGAAAAATATTCTAAAATAATTTGTTCTATCAAAAATTGAAAAAATAAGTATCTTAAAACCTAATTTAAAAAAAAAAAATTTTTTTTTAAGCGGGAGGTCAGAATTGCCAATATTCAATATTTTATATCTGAAATATTCCTCTGACTTAATTTTTTTTTTATTAATAAAACTTCCCAATAAACAGACATTTTTAAAAATTTTAATTAAGCTTGAATATCTGTCAACATCATTTTGATCAAATACGTTATCACAAATAAGATTATAATTTTTTTGTTTTCCTTTTTTTTTTTTATGAAAAAAAATATTTATTAAAACAATTAAATAATATTTTAAAATATCAATAATTAAGTAAAAATTTTCATAGCGTTCAAATTTATTTTTTTTAAAATTGAAATCATTAAAAATTATTTGATAAGTTTTTTGATCTAAAATTTTTATTGGAATTTTGTAAAAATCATTAATATCTGATAATATTTTTTTTATTGATTTATTTTTGCTTACATATTTTTGAATATATTTAACTAAATCAATACAAATTTTTGAGGGACTATTTTTTTTATAAACTTTATATTTTTGTAACATTATTTTTTTTTTTATAAATTGTCTCACAAAATTCAAAGTCAATGGGATTGTCTATATCTTTTGCGCTTAAATTGTCCAAGATATAAAAAAAAGGTTTTTTACCTACACAAGATCCCCATTTAACTAAATTTTTTTTTTTTAAAATATTAATTACAAATGGAAGAGAAATTAGAGGCTCTAAGTCCTGAGATCTTGGCCACGGACTTCTTTGAAAATTAAGTGGTTTTTTTTTATAAAAGAAATTTTCCTTCACTTCAATTGCGCTTAATAAACAGTCATAATTTTTAATATTTTTTTTATATAAATTTAC
>Ga0233438_10002947_pt1 | contig 16202 bp, 14 predicted proteins | sample SI_123_September_FD_182720 | JGI IMG/M metagenome (GOLD analysis project Ga0233438, IMG submission 182720) | Seawater microbial communities from Saanich Inlet, British Columbia, Canada - SI_123_September2016_10_MG | ecosystem: Environmental > Aquatic > Marine > Inlet | place: Canada: British...
TCTAATGAAAATTATTGGCGCGCGATTATATTATTTGGTCGCAATGTCGCATCGTATAAATTTGCGTTGGCTAAATCGCTGTATGACTTACGCGATAGACAAAATGATTTAGTGACGTTGGAAGAGTAGCGTGACTCTAATTTGCTTAATAAATTAAAGTCAGAGATGCCGGGGATTTTAAACTGGGCATTAGCCGGACTAGTTCAATGGGAGAAACAAGGCTTGAATGCACCCGACAAAGTCACGCGCGATAGCGCCGAATATAAAAAAGAGCTTGATAGTATAACTGAGTACTTTGACGATAATGTGCAGCTTCAAGCAAAATCAGTTACTACATCAAAGATATTATACGAAGGTTACATTAGGTGGTGTGAGGAGAATTTGCTGATACCTGAGCCTAAACATAGCTTCAGTCGAAAATGCGCAGTGTATTTCAAGCAGCATCCAACAGTCACTCCTTACAAAAACAGTAAGAGCCGGGGTTACAAAGACATTAAGTTAAAAATGTAATGAAAGTGACACCAATGGCGGCTGAAATATAACTTATTTATTTTCGTGTTTTTACGGTGTTCATAAAAAACATAAAAAATAAATGTTTGTTTTTTGCCGTCACAAGCGTCACTCAATGTGCATTAAAGAGCAAAATAGATACCTGCATCAGTACAATTTAACATTTTGCGGGTGCAGGATATCAAGCAAGCGAAGTGCGATAGTTCTGTATGTGCTGTGCGCAATTTAAAGCAATCGAGTGAGACGTATTCATTTTCATAAAATTAAGCCTTTATTCTGTTTATATGAAATCAGCTAAGAAAAATTCTTATATAAATTAAAATTTAGATATGTTATTACTTGAAAAAACTAAGCGAGTTACTAATATGCCAAAAAATATAAAGCGCGTCCTTATCCCTATATCAATAATTCTATTTGCAGGTTGCTCTAGTACAATAAGCAGAGATGATGAAGGCTTACTTCAAAATAATTACCAATCTGGAAAGTTTACTGATGCTGCAATAATTGCAGAAAAAGCATTAGGTTTTGTCGACTCAGAAACAGGTAAAATGACCGACGTTAGAGCTACTAAAGTTGAAAATGCTTTATTACATATGAATGCTGCGGAGTTACAGCGATTGTCCGGCAATAAAAAACGCGCACTAGCTCACTATAATGTTGTAGATGAAAATTTATTTCAACAGCTAGATAATGAGGTTATTACCACTGGATATGAGCCTACTCCTCATGAAAAAGTCTTAACTAATTTTTACAAATCAATTTCATATTGGGGCTCGGGAGATGTAGATAATGCAAGAATAGAATTCAATAGGGCAAATGAGCGCACACGCTTAGCTGTCCAGCGTTATGAGAAAATGATTAATAAGGAAAAAGAAAAGGCGGAAAAAAAATCAAGTAGATTGTTAAGCATTTCTAGAAATACAGAAATATCACAGCTTACAAGTGATTGGGAGGTTTTTGATGATTTTACGAATCCAGTTGTAACTTATATGAGCTCCTTATTTCTAGCTAGTCAAAATGGGGCCCTTGATAGCACTGCTAAAGAATATATGGAAAGAGTTCAGCAGATGACTAAAGATTCAGATATTCCCGCCAGTTTATTTGATCTTGAAGACATTGAGGAGAATAAAATTTGGATTATTGCTGAAACAGGGCAAGGACCTACCTTAGGCGAAAAGCGTTTAGATATACCCTTTACACATAAAGGTAAGGCTCTGATATTACAAATGGCCTTCCCTGAGGTTGAACAAGCACAAAATAACGTAGTCTTAAGCAACTACACTATTAACAACAAGGTTATCGATTTCCACAACCTAACCACAATGGATAAGTTGGTCAAAACAGAGCTTAAAAAGCGATGGCCTGGTATAATTGCGTCTCAAGCTGTTCAGGCGCTAGGGAAAGCAGCCATACAATATACTGCACAAAAGGAAGGCGGTGCTTTAGGTGGATTCCTTGCATTAGCTGCTACTTCTGCTATAACTGGGGCAGATACAACGATTTGGAAAATGACACCTAATGAATGGAATATTGCAAAATTTAATAACCCTAACGAGGGTGAACTTGAAATACGCTATGGTAATTCCATACAAACGATTGAGATGCCTAATAAATCAGCCATTATTTACCTTAAGCAGCCCAACCCAAATGCAAAACCATTAATTGAAATAATTGAGATATAGTATGTTTAAACTTGTATTAAGTGGTATTCTTCTATTAATCTTTACTGGTTGCTCTTCCAGTAAAATTGAAACAACGTGGCAACATAAAATAAATAATAGTTTAAATTCAATCAATGTATTGGAGCTAAATGAATTCTTAAGCCAGTCTAAATTACTACAAGTGAACTTTAGTGTTAAAAACGAATCCAATATTACAAAGGAATTTCGTTATAAAATCGTTTGGTTTGATAAACTAAAGCAACCAATTGATACAATTCTCTCTAATTGGAAAAATGTTACACTTGCTGGTAATGATAATGTATATCTAACCGTAATTGCACCTAATGAAAGTGTAGTTGATTATAAAATTTTAATAAATTGATTTAAAGGCCTACGATGTTTAATAATTTCAAAGTAATCTTATCAACAATTGTTATCTCTACATGTTTAACGGCATGTTCCTCGACACCTGTAAAAGTAGATGTGAGTAATGATACGGCCTCAACGGTTATGGGTTTGGACTACAGAGATTTCTCAGAGGCATCGACCAAAATGGTTGAATCAATATTAAAGTCGCCCGCTCTAATTCATCCTGACGGCGATAGATATGTACTTGCCATAAGTAAAATATTAAATGATACAATGCAACGAATTGACACCGACCAATTAGTAAAAAAAATACGCGTTGAGTTACTTAATTCTGGGCGTGTGGTTGTAACAAGCGCTGTTAGTGGAAATGGTGCTGAAGATGCAATGTCATATGAGTTAAGAAAATTACGAGATAATGAAGAATTTAATCAAAAAACAATCTCTGGTAAGGGAAACTTAGTAGCTCCTGATTTTTCTTTATCCGGGAAAATATTACAACGGAATAACTCAGTCAATTCAAGAACCACTCAGGTGGATTATTATTTCCAGTTGACATTAACTAATGTTGAAAACGGTTTGGCTTATTGGGAGGGCGAAGTCCCAATAATTAAAAGAGGTAGTTCAAAGACAGTTTCATGGTAATTTAACTTATAGGATAATATTAAGTGAGAATATTTAAAGTTATAGTAACAGCTATGTTTTTTTCAGGGGCCTCAATAGCCCTTCCTCAGCCTCCAGAAATGAACCAGAATGATAATTTGGCCGCTAAATTTGCAGCTTGGACTATTCAATTGCAAATTGATGCTGACTCCAGAAACACAAATGGGACATATGCATTAGGTATAGGGGCTTTAGGAGGTGTGGGGCCGGAAAGTTCAATTTACATTGAAACGGTAAATGCTGCATATCAACAAGCAATTAGTGAAGCTTACATTCAACTCGCAGCTAAGTTAAGCGATGATGGTTTGATTGTGGATACTGAATTGAATGTAAATAATAAAAGCCAAACTGGTAATGCTCTTGAGCAAAAGTTTAAACGAAGTTGTGAAACTGAGGCAAAAAAAGCATATGAATTGCATAAAATAAATTTGGTAAAGGCTGAGGAAGAAAAGGATTCTTTTGTAAATTTAATCAAGAACAAATTAAAAAGTGAAGAAGAACTTGCGAAAACTATCGAAAAAAATGAATTACCCGAGAAAGATTACATTCACAAATGCGAGTATGAAGGTCAACAGTTTTCTCAAAACTCTACAACTGCGACTGTGCTTTCAGATGTTTTAAGTGGTGCAGGTGTGTTTGCATCAGCTATCCACAACGACCAACTTGCAGTTATTATAAAGCGCTCTCCAGTTTCAGCTGCTGCTGCATCAAACTTACTGAATCAAAATTTACCAGCAAATGTTAATGATAATGCATTGGCTGAAATATCTGAGAAAGTAAAACTAGAACTTAAACGTCAATTTGATATCCCACAGGGGTTAGTTGGCACTAGATTAACAAAACTAACTAATGGTGAATGGGCTATCTATGCTTATGGTGCATCACAAAGCGACCGCAGTGATACTTTTATGCCAGGTCTTTCTGATATACAAGACACACAAGTTGCACAAACTAGAGCATTATCCGAACTTGCACGTTTTTCTGAATTTTCAGTTGATTTTGATTCTGCACTTCAAGAATTAAGAGATGTTAAAGAAAAGAAAATTGTGACTGTGAATGTTACAAAAAACAAAACAAAAATAACAACTAAAAAGGATGCTTTAATTGGAAGAATCATGGAAAGAAGTTTTAGTTCAAAGTCAACGTTACAGTTGAAAGGGGCCCAGAGCGTTATGCTAGAGAATAAAACTGTTAGTGGAACCTCGATGTATATTGCAGCAATTGCATGGAGCCCTAGTATAATGGCAAAAAATCAAGGTGCAAGAAACACGCAAGACTCCGCAGTTATTGAAAAGAAATTAAGTGTGAATACAGAGAAAAACAAATCTAAAATCATAGTGGTAGATGAGGACTGGTAATATATATGTATATTAAAAAAACTATTATATTCGTAATATTATTTATAATAAATTCTCATGTTGTGAATGCCAAAGTTGTTGAGGTTTCTGTTGAGGCTGAAGGTATCGGCACTTCATACGATGATGCGGTCAGGTCAGCATTAACAAATGCCGTTTCTAAAGTGACAGGCATGCAAATAGCAAATGCTTCGTCTGTTGTTTCAGGCTCTATAAAAATGACAAATAACTTAGACTTATCATTATCAGCCAATAGCTTAGCAACCAGCAATGCAACAGTCACTAAAACGACTGGTCAAATTAACAAATATGAGGTATTGAATAAAAGAATTACATCTAATAAAAATCACCATGTAAAATTAATAGCCTCAATTTATAAATATGAGCCATCTAAGTCATCTAATAGAAAACGGTTAGCCTTTTTACCAACAACCCACAAAGATGAATTTACTAATTTTTTTGGAAATATTCATTCATCTGAAATTGCAAGTATGCTTAACAATAATATGGAGCAGTTTTTAGTTCAAGCCCGTAAATTTTCAGTTTTGTCGCGAAAGGAACTAAAGCAAATAGGTTCAGAGTTGAGCTTGATGTCTAGTCATATGACACCAGTACAAGAGAAAGCTAAATTAGGACAAATTGTTGGTGCTGATTTCTTATTGATTACTGAAGTTGTGTCTGCTGAAATTGCCCAAAATTTAAAGGTTTCTAATATTACAGGCCAAAAGTCATCACTAATGAATGGTTCTATAACAATCAACGTTAAGGTTATTGACACTATAACATCAGAGATCAAATACTCATCGGCACATACTCATGAAGAAAAAAGTGGCCTAACTAGGGAAGAGTTAATTTCTAAACTTGCTAAAAAAGCAGTAAATGAGCTTGTATATAGAATTTATCCTATTAGTATTATTTCTGTAAATGGAAATAATGTGACACTAAATTTTGGTGGTGATAAATCTAATATTGGCCAGTTATATGAAGTGTTTGCAAAAGGCGAAAAGTTAATTGATCCTTATACTGGTGAATCACTTGGAACTTCTGAAAGAGCTATAGGGAAAATGCAAATAACCAGAGTTACAGGTAAAGTTTCATATGGAACAATACTTTCAGGGCAAGGCTTTTCTGAAGGTATGGTTGTAAGGGTATTAGATGAAAAACAACCCTCAATAAAACAAGCCAGGAAAAGTAATGGTATCAAAATAGGTTTTTAATTAGTATCAACAAATACAATTACTTAAATATGTTATTATCTGGATATGTTGAACAATACGTTTTGTATACTATTTGTTTTAAAACTCCCTTATACATAAGGGAGTTTTACCTTTAAGAGTTCTTAGAACGAAAATGTGACTCCGAAAGATACGGTATTAAGGTTAGCAGTTTCTCCATCTACATCTAAAGATATCCGATCCAGTTCAAGTTTTAAAGAGGATGTATCGTTTAACATGTATGATGCACCGAAACCATAGCTTAAGTCAGTCCCATCAATAGAGCCATTCAAACCCATATAAGATGATTCCAATTCCCAATTAACCATACCGACTTTAGCAAACAAATCAATATTATTTGCGATTGGCATAAAGCCAACTAAATGCAGACCTAAACCATCAATATTAAAATTTGCAATATCACCATCGTCATAAATATCTTCACTATAACTTCCAAGGTCTTCGTAAGATGCTTCTAAAGCAAATTGCTGATTAAATTTATATCCAGCAGCCAAAGAGTAAGAAGTTGAGGTTAAGTCACCATCATCAGTTTTACCAATACTTGAACTAATATATGGGTTAGCTTGAATAGAAGAAGATAATAAGGTTAGTGCTGCTGTTAAATATATATTTTTAATTTTCATAGTGATTCTAATTTAATTTAAGTCTATTTTATATATAATGTATAATATCCATGTTTTTGTCTATAAGAATTTTTCTTAGTTTACTGCTTTAAAAGACCAAGCCGTAGCTTGGTCTAGTTGTTACATCATGCCTCTGTTGGCGAACGAACATGTATCGCCACTGGAAACAATAAAGTGGTCCAACACTTTAATGTCAAACACATCCAGTGCGTCTTTTATGCTAACAGTAATGTCTTGGTCAGCAGAACTAGGCTCAGCCATGCCACTAGGACGATTGTGCGCTAATATAACGGCTGCTGCGTTCAACTCAAAGGCTTCTCTTGCTATGACTCTGATATGGACGTAAGAAGCGCTTACAGTGCCTCTGAACAGTTTATCAAAGCGTATAAGAAGATGTTGACTAGTTAAGAATATCACACCGAACCACTCGTCTGGCTCATCGGCTAGTTGAAGTTTAAGGTAGTTCTCTACTTGTACAACTGACGACAAGACATTATCGGTAACTAAGGTTTGTTGTATTGCTGTTAGTGCTACTTTTATAGCTGTTTGCTCGTACTGTGAATATGTAATCATGGGTTAGGTTTCCTATTGGTTAAAATGCCCATACCATGAGAGTTACTCTTTTATGAACGCCATGTAATATAACCTGTCAACTGTAACTTACCCCGGGGGTGGGTCCTGCGATAGCTAGGACAACTGGAAGTAATGCCCTGACAATAAATGCAGCTGGTTTGTAATATGGCGAGTACTGTGTGTTTGACCGCTATTCCTAAGCCCTAAAACAACTAGGGAAGCACATGCGCATTTAATCCTCTTTTCACTGCTTCAATGTGGCCGACAATGTAAAGCAGCCCACTGACGCACGAATAACAATGCACTATTCATCTCTGTACTTTTGCGTAGGTAGTATTTGAATGGATTCTAGGTGTTATGTGTAGAGGTCTTCGTATTTGGCCGTTATGGAAGCTAGGGAGTTATAGGTGGTAACGTTCACCGCAATCGGAAACTAGCTGCTGTACAGGTTACTGTATTCTCTAGTTACCGAAACAGTCATATGTAGCACTCCTGCGCAAGCTGTTAGGGAAACTAGGGGCTATTGTCCAACACATTCAGCCAAGCATCTCCCCTAGTTTCATTAACAGTCAACTTGCTGTAGCAAAGGTGTTGCAAACATGAAAGTAGGTATTCAGCTTGTTCCTAAACGCAGGAGAAGGAACGCAGATGAGCGAAGCGATTCGTAGTGACGCTACTCCTATGCGTGCAGGATAAAAGCTGATGACACTCCGTAAAGAGTGGCATAATAGTGTTGGCTAAAGTAGTAAAAGAATATATTTAAATGCGTATTCTCTAAAGTTAACAGCTAACAAGTTCAAGTTATTTAACTTTCTGTTTGAGTAATATTTTCTTGTGTAAGTTTAGATATATATTTGGCTAGTTTTTGTAGTGCCTCTTTTCGTTCCTCGAAATAGTCATGTTTATTATAAATAGCTTCAACACCTTTTAATTTGTGATTAAGGCAACGTTCAGCAACATGACCCAGTGTTCCTTGTTGAGCTAATAACGTACGACATGTGCGGCGTAAGTCATGAACAGTAAAATGTGGCATAGTACCCATTAGATTAGCAGGCTGTTTCGTTTTACCTGCATCATGTCCAAACATCTTTGTAATTGCACGGTTAAGTGTGTCTGCACCCATATGTGGTTTTTTACTAGTTCTCCGACTAGGAAACACATAAGCGGAACCACATGCTCTTATTTTTAATTCTGTCAGCCAAACAACGGCATTACTTGCTAGTGGGATAGTAAAACCTACGTTTGTTTTGCTTCTTTCGGCGGGTAGTTCCCAGAACGCTTTATCTATATCGAACTCTTCCCATTTAGCTTCACATAGTTCTGACTTGCGAACCCCCAAACAAACTAGTAGTAAGCACGCTAGATAGTTATCTCGTGTGAAACTGTCTTGGTTGTCTTTAGCGGTAGCAAAAAATTGTTTAATTTCTTTCTCACTCAAGGCCCTGTCTCTACTTTTTTCAATGCCACCAGCATCTTTAAAAGTAAATGCAGATGCTGGATTGTATGCAATCAAATCTAGTTTTATTCCGTGGTTTAGTAATTGCTTACAGTAACCTAGTGCATCATTGGCAATAGACAGTCTACCTGAGCTCTTGATTGTTTCGATAACAGTTCGTATATCTCGTGCGGTAATTTGTTCTAGTTTATATTCACCTATTAGCGGTGCTATATCTTTCGTAAATATTCGTTTAGGTATCTGTGGATGCTTAATTCTCGTCAGCAGAGTAGGGTACCAGTCTTGAAATAAGTCATTAACAGTTTGGATGTCTTCTTGTTGTGCGCGTTTTTTGGCATGAATAGGATCTAAGCCTTCTCTTAATTGTTTCATTTTAGACGCCGCTTCAAAACGTGCATCTTTTAGGGAGAAATCTATATATTTTCCAAGTGTAAATTCTTTTCGCTTCTTATTAGATGTATAACGCAACATCCAATAAGCCAAGCCTGATTTAGGAACGACGAAGTATAAACCGTTACCATCTGCGTAACGTCCCACCTCTCCTTTTTTAGTTTTAGACTCAATCTTTTTAACTGTGAGCTTTTCTGACTTACTCATAAGCACCCTCAAGCCGTGATATGTTAAGAACTAGTTTACCCACCACAAAATCTAGGATTTAACTGGATATCACTGGACTTACTGATATTAAAAACCCCATAAATCTAGTGCTTATATGGGGTTCGTGGTTGTTGCTAGATGTCTATGGATGCTATTCGATATTCTGAATCTGCTTGTTGTTAAATTTAACTTTAACTTTATATATCAATGTATTATGATTTTTATTGTGTGGTTAATTCAATTAAACCCACCAAAATACCCACCGTAAAGGTTCCACATTAAAATTATTTTGTATAACATAGATGCCTAAAGTAGATTTTAACAAAAATAATAGCAAGCTTATATAGGAACGCACATGAAGAGCTGTGGCCTGGATGCATCAGAGTTAAGCACCGCTGAATTTCAATTAGGCGGTGACTGGAAAAAAGTTATCAAAATAGCAATACAGAATAACGTAGACCTTTTTATATGTCTAAAAAAAGACTTAAGTGTCAGTTATGAACATTTAGACTATGACGAATCATATGACGGTACTCCACTCATTAGCAGAACAGAAAATGTTGAAGTGTATAATTTCACCTACGGCGAAATTTTCACGGTACCAGTATATGCATTAGAACAGATTTGGCTCGGTAATAGTGTGCTAGTTCAGCAGATTCTTCCCAGACCTGAAAAGCAATATGGTTTTGGGGATATAGTCTCAGAAACACAAGCGTTTGATAAAGGCGACTTGCTTATCAAAACAGATGATATCGGTATATTAAAGTCTAAAGCCAGGACACAACGAACAAGATCTTCAACGAAAATAAACCCATTAAAAGAAGCGATATGTTTGGCGCTGCAAGCCATTGATAAAAATGCAAGTAACGAACAAATATACACCTGGATAAAGAAACAAACAGAAAGTAGAACCGATATTGAAGATCCATTCATTCTTATTGACTTTGAAGGCTATACACCATTTTGTTCAGCTACAAATAAAGACTATGTTGTTAGTTACTACCTTGAGAATAAGAATAAGAAAATCACAAAAAAAACTTTTCAAAACATAGCAGGAAAAAATAAGGAAAAATAAATTCCCGCCATTCCCGTTCGGGATTAAAGCCAGGAAGTCCCTTGAGATAGTAATTATTGCGGAGAATATGAACCCATGTTCGCGCTTAATTTATTATTTTATTTCAAGGAGTCATTTAATGGCATCATTAATTAAGCTTAAAGCCGTGATAAACATGACAGGTTTGTCGCGCTCTAGTATTTATGCCCTCATACAGAAACGTGAGTTTCCTAAACCCATTAAGCTGTCTGAGCGCTCAAGCGCTTGGGTAGTTTCTGAAGTGCAAGACTGGATTGAATCAAAAATCCAGCAGCGTGATGAGGAGGCAGCGTAATGGTTATCTACATTAAACAAGCAGTAACGCACTACGTCTATAGGCCACTCACTAAGCAACAGAACGTCGTAGTTCTAAAGCTAATTTTAAACGGAGAAATAACTGATAGGGAGATGATTGATTTAGGTATCAAAAGCCCATCAGCGTTAATTAACAATTTACGCCAAAAGGGTTTAGCAGTAATTACTGTTCCACCCACTTTTACTATCGATGTTGATGGTCACAAAGAATACCTAACCCCTTTAACATACCGCGCCAATGGTGATGAACTATTTAAGGAAATTACTCATGAATAACGTTTTAAACAAAAAAAACGACCTGGAAGCCGGCAAGCAAACACAGGTCGTTACTAATAATACAGCTAACATTCAGAGCAAACTTACATTTGCTCTAATGTATGCTAAGAACAATTTTAACATATTTCCATGTAAACCAAACAGTAAAATCCCTGCTATTTCAGGATGGAAAGAGGTAGCAACTTGTGACTTTGACACAATTAAAGCTTGGTGGAGGCAGAACCCTGAATACAACATTGGCGTAGTGGCAGATAGACATATTGTGCTGGATGTTGATATTAAGCCTGAAGATGCCATTGATGGTTTTACTAGTTTGGAGCAACATCCTGAATTACCTATTACTTTTACTGTGAATACACCCAGTGGTGGCAAGCATTATTATTTTGATACTAATGATGCATTAGAACTAACAATCTGTCAGGGGTTTGAACCTGGCTTAGATATTCGTGCCGGTGGCAAAGGTTACAGTATTGGTATCGGCAGCAGCATCAATGGTGTTAGATATTCGACTACTAGCGAGACTTTCGACGTAGCGGTAGCCCCGGATTGGGTTCTTGAGGCCGCAACAAAGAAACGCTCTGTTTCTGCGAAGCTTAAATTGCAAGTAACAAGTAATCATGTGTCTAAAACATCATTAGCGGATATTGCTGAAATATTAACTTACATTGACCCTGATTTAGATTATGAGCAATGGATAAACATCGGGATGGCAATTCACAGTGAATATCCAGGTGGTCAAGGGCTCGAGTTGTGGGATGGTTGGTCTAGTGAAGGTGAAAAATATCAACTCAATGAGTGTGAAAAACACTGGGGTGGTTTTGATGATGGCAAGGGTATCACCATCGCAACTCTGTTTTATTATGCCCCCGATTATCTAAAGTCCAAAAATGGGTGCATGGAGTTACAAAATATATATGGTGAAAACGACACGACCTTAGCTGAATTTCTGATTAATCAGCATCAATCTTCGATTGTGTATCATAGCACGCTGAAGCAATGGTTAGTGTTTAATGATGGGGCATGGGTAAACGCTGAAGATGCAAAAAGATTAGTGTTTGAACGCTATAAGCAAATGGTCAATGTACTTAAGCAGCATCTTCAATCTGGGCGATATGTACCAATGTCTATGAAATGGCTTAATAACGCAATGAACCATGCAAATTACCGTTCTGTTCTTAAAATTGTGGAAACACAACTTTCTATAGGTGTCGATAAATTAGATGCTAACCCAAACTTAATTGGGTTAAAGACCGACGTTTACGATATGTCCAGTGATTTACTTAGGCCGGCAACGGGTGACGACTTAGTAATAAAGTCATTAGGAACCAGTCACGATAAAAATGCAACTTGCCCTAATTGGGAGAAGTTTATTCTTGTCGCCATGCAAAACGATAAAAAGATGGTCGATTATTTACAACGATTAGTTGGGTATTTTTTGACGGCAAGCATTCGTGAGCAACAGATTTTTTTCTTCTACGGCAGCGGTGCAAATGGTAAGTCAACTTTCCTGGATTTGGTAAAAGCTTTATTAGGTGATTACGCTATAAAAATCAATTCAGACGTAATTATGAAGGGTAATTCAGGAGGTCGCTCAAATGCTGTTATGGCCGGCATTGCAAATTTAGCGGGTATTAGGTTAGCGATAACCGACGAAATGGACGACAACAATGCTGCATTTGATACTCAAACACTTAAATCTTTATCAGGTGACGATGAGGTGACGGGAAGGCATCTTTATAGTAACCCAGTCACGTTTAAGTCAACCGCTAAGATTGTGATGTATGGTAATGATAAACCCTATGGCAATATCAATGACGAGGGTTTTTGGCGACGAATGCGATTTATCCATTTTGGCTATGTCGTACCCCAAGAACACCGAGACCCAAATCTACTCAGTACATTAAAATCAGAAATGCCTGGTATTTTCAACTGGGCTCTACATGGACTTGCTGAATGGAAGCGACAAGGTTTAAACGCCCCGGAAAAGGTCGTCAACGATAGTGCGGAATACAAAAAGGAGCTGGATAGTATCACTGAGTATTTTGATGATAATATAGAATATCAGCCGAACTGCGTAATCACATCGAAGACTTTATTCGAGGGCTACGTGAATTGGTGTAACGAAAATTTACTAACGCCAGAGCAAAGAGCTAGCTTTAATCGAAAATGCGGCCAATACTTCAAGCTTCACCCAAATGTATCGCACTATAAGACCAATAAAAACCGCGGTTACAAAGGTGTTTATTTGAAATAGGCAAAAAGTGACAGCAGTGACGGCAGTTATACAACTTATTTATTTTTGTATTTTTGCAGAAAAAACTTAAGTTTATTTATTGCCGTCACTGACGTCACTATATTTTTTATAAAGTAAAAGTAGATCTTTATTATTGGCGTAACCCAAGTATAACTATTCTTGAAGCCCCATATTCTTCATTGGATATAAAACCTTCGTCAAGTAATTCATTCAATTCGTTAAGTTGCACTTTTTTGATTTACCTTCATTTGAAGGTATTTTTGTTTTACTCGACGACACCTTCGTTGAAGAATCGTTTTTTGCTACCTGTTTTTCCTTTTCGTCCCCCTTTTTTTACATATTAATATATTGAATGGTCATGTGATGTACTTAAAATATTGACGTTAATCAGAACTCTACTGTACTCATACATAGCAACAGTAACTGAACTTTAGATCCCAATGTATGAATTATGTGTGGGCATATGACGTATATCGTTAATTTGATAGTACGTAACCAATCAAAAAAAACCAAGCCGAAGCTTGGTCTATTTATTACATCAGTCCACGAGTCGCAAAAGAACATACATCTTCTTTTGTTACTATTAGATGATCTAGCACGTTGATGTCAAACACCTTCAGTGCATCTTTTATCTTAACGGTAATGTCTTGGTCAGCAGAACTAGGTTCGGACATACCACTGGGGTGATTGTGCGCCAATATAATAGCCGCTGCATTGCTTTTCTTGCGATGACTCTAATATGTACATAAGAAGCGTTTACAGTGCCTCTAAACAGTTTCTCAAAGCGTATAAGGCGGTGCTGACTGGTTAAGAACATCACACCGAACCATTCATTAGGCTCATCGGCTAAATGTAGCTTAAGGTAGTTCTCCACTTGCACGACAGATGACAAGACATTATCGGTCACTAAAGTTTGCTTTATTGCTGTTAACGCCACATTAATGGCAGTTTGCTCGTATTCTGAATAGGTAATCATAGGTTAAAATTCCTCTAGGTTGTTATCACCAACAACTAAAAGCATCTTTTTTTGCTCTAGGTGTGATGACCCAGGGGGGGGATGTTTTACTCAATATCAAGAATTAGTAAGTAATGCCTTTAGACAAAATGGGACTAATTTCACGTATGGCTGATACAATGTTTAATAAAACTGGCTAGCCAAAACATTCCATTAATTTTTAATTGATTTAAAGAATGATTTTCTAGTTATTTTTTTTCATTTAAATGAGGGGATTACAACAGCACCTCATCAATAAAGTCGATGAACTCTTAACATGGAACATTGACCCAAACACACCCGCCAAAAACGGAGCTATCTAAATCAAAAGATTAAATGTCCACTAAAAAACAAGTGGACTCTTAAATAACGATACTATGTGTAATGGCCGTACGCTTACGAACATTGAACACCCTTTTTATACATATCTAAGAAAAAGCAACTGAATTTATAACTCCAGGGATACTTATCAAGCAAGGGATTAACCAAACATTTACTGAGCAGTTCTAATTAGACTTTATAGACTCTTTAAATTTTCTACAATATATAATTAGCAGAAACTAGATGATGTCGAACCAGATTATTAATTTATCTGTATAGCCAGAATGTTATATTCTATTTTATACCTGATTGTATCAGGTATATCGCCCGTTAAATAACAAAAAACTCACATACTGTATGAATGTATGTGAGTTTTAAATCAATCAGAAAACATCTCTATTCGTTAGCTGCCTCCAGCGACATCAATTGTGAGCGTTGTTTCAGCTTGATTGCTAGCAGAATCAATCGCAATCACTTTAACATCTAATTTTCCAGAGAAACCTTGTGGTGCTTCACCGGTAAATGAAAGACTTTCTTCATCGAACTTCACCCATGAAGGAAGTGGCTCACCATTTACTTGAGTAGCGGTGTAGGTCAACTGTTCATCTGGGTTTTCGTGTGTAAAGGTCTCGGGGCTTAGCTGCAAGTTAAATGATTCACCCGAATCGACTTCAATATCCTGAATTGGTTGAATAGAAGTAAATCCAACGATATTTGCACTTTCGATATTGACGACATTGGTTGTTAATTCTACTAAATCTGTTGAGTTAGTAGATAACTCCTCTGCTATCTCTATAACATCATTAGGAACCTGATTGTCTACTTCCGTCTCAGTTATGAGGTCATCATCTGTTTCTATGTCAGTGGATATTTCAACTAAATCTTCTGAGTTTGTTTGAAACTCACTATTTTCTTTGTCTAAATCAACTGGGGTACTTTCAAGTGACGCTGAAGGTTTTGCATTGGTATTTTGCGGTTGCTCAACACCAGATTCAACGTCCGAATCAGCATCATCTTCTGTTAGTTCCTCATCCTCATTAGTACTTGCAGAATCTGACTCTTCGGCATTAACTGTTTCCTCAGATTCAGCTGTTTGGACAATCTCAGCCTCCTCATTAGACTGAACCAAATCTGTAGTTTCAGTTGCATCTGCTACTAGAGCGGCTTCAGTGGTTTCAGTGGCATCTGTTGCTTGAACAGTTTCAGTAGCTCCCACTGCATCAGCTACTTGAACGGTTTCAGTAGTTTCCACTGCATCTGCTGCTTGAACAGCTTCAGTAAGTGCCGGAACCGTAACTTCAGTAGGCTCATTTATCTCTTGCAGTGAACTATCAGAATTTAGTTCCAAATCGGGACTTTGTAAGTTGTTTAAAGACTCTGACACTATGAAATTTTCAGAAACAGTATCAACCTGAACCGAACCTTGTAAATCTGAACTATCAAAATTATCTATTTGTTCATCTTGAGATTCTGTACTGTTTAAATCACCTTCAAAATTAGTATCAGCAGCATCAGTGTTTAGTATTTCCTCTACAACAGGGACTAATTCCTCAAGCACAGTCTGATTGACGTCATCTTGTGACTCTATTTCTTCTTCAGATGTAAGTGGTTCATTACTTGTGTTAGAACCTGTATCTGAGCCAGTGTCAGTGCCTGTGTCAGTGCCTGTATCTGAGCCAGTGTCAGAGCCAGTGTCAGTGCCTGTATCTGAGCCTGTGTCAGTGCCAGTATCTGAGCCAGTGTCAGTGCCTGTGTCTGAGCCTGTGTCAGTGCCTGTATCTGAGCCAGTGTCAGTGCCTGTGTCAGTGCCTGTATCTGAGCCAGTGTCAGTGCCAGTATCTGAGCCGGTGTCAGTGCCAGTATCTGAGCCGGTGTCAGTGCCAGTATCTGAGCCGGTGTCAGTGCCAGTA
>Ga0233438_10002953_pt1 | contig 16179 bp, 17 predicted proteins | sample SI_123_September_FD_182720 | JGI IMG/M metagenome (GOLD analysis project Ga0233438, IMG submission 182720) | Seawater microbial communities from Saanich Inlet, British Columbia, Canada - SI_123_September2016_10_MG | ecosystem: Environmental > Aquatic > Marine > Inlet | place: Canada: British...
GCGATAAAGCTCAAGCTACGATTAACACTTGCTTGAAGGGCATTAGAGCCACCTATAACGATATGTACCGTCACGGTGTTGAAGGCATAAGCTCAGAGCTTAAACTTGATCGTGGACTTATTAAGAAAGATCGTTCTGTTGTTCAATCAATTCTTTCTTTTAATGACTTTGAGAATGGGATATCAAAAGCTAAAACGCGACTGGAATGGGAAGCAATGGCTATTGGATTACTATCTTTTTCGCTCCGCGGCCTAGATCTTATAGACATCTTTAAAATCAATAAAAAGCACTTCCACTATACCGACGAGCTGGAATCGCTATCTCAAATAGTAAAAGATGGAATAAGTGGCGATCAAATAATCACTCTAATTACTTCTAGAAGCAAAGTTCCTGGCAGTGCAGCTATGCATATATCACTATCTAGTGGGCACGCTGTATATAGCCTGCTTGAGCTTTTGAAGGAATCCATTGAGGTCTCCTCTCCTACTTTAATAAGTTCAGACCCTTTTGCCTTGAGCTCAATTGCTACTGACTATGACTTCGATACTTACAGAAGATTTACTCAGTCAAGGAGTAAAGCTTTTAGTAAGCTAACAGGCAAACCTTTTAAATACTCTCGTAAGACTTTTAGAACTAAAGCCTCTGCTGTAGCCAATGTTTCGACGGAAATAGGAAATGCACTATTAGGACAAGAGAACGCTAACATTAGCGCTAACTACCTTAGTATGGAGGAGCTTTCTGGCCACGTTAATAGAGCTCATAGCGAAGTACTCGATGACTTTAATGTTGATGCCCTTTATTTTCAGCTACTTACGAAGACGGTAATGATTTAGCTCTCATAGAGGCAATATGATGAGAAATCATAAAATGATTTCCATAAGATTTCGGAATGAAATGATTTTTTCTCCCTTAGACAAGATGTCGCGTTTTCTTGTGACGAAACCCTAATCGGATTCGCTGACCATCAATGCTCGTGTTGCCTTTATTCTTCTGTATCTAGACTCACCATAATAGGACTTGTAGAAATTGCCATAGATACGTTCTAGACTATTGACCATTTTCATATCTTCAGATTTTTGATAAATCTCATAGAATTTGATGCAAATCGGCTTGCCCTGATTTATTGCAGCCAAATTGTTCTCACTTGAATTCCAATTCTCGATTTCTAAGGAAATAAAATCCGAGAGAAAAGAAAGCGGAACTTTTCTTTCCATCTCGCGTAATGCATCTCGACTAGCAGGAGTGTAACTTTCCGATTTTATTATTTGTTCATAAGTATCGTCAATTAACTGAACATAAAAATCTGAGGCTCTTTGAGAGTAGTTAAACATTAATAAGCTAATGGCGCAAATGAGCAGTATAACTCCTGCGACCAGTAATTTCACTTTGTAAAATTTAAATACGACGGACTCTTTTATTCCATCAATGACAACAATATGTCTATCTCTAGACAACTTTCTTTTGTTCCAGAAGTGCGTAATACACAGACCCAAACTAAGAAGCGAAAGTCCTAATGAGTTGACAGTTAGTGAGTCAAAGAGTATTTCAATCATTGTAATAACATTATAATTCATCTTCGGAAGCCGCTTCTGTCCCCAAATTACCACCAACAACCATCTGTAACTTCAACGTATAAGCCCCTGTATATCCGCGTTCAAACTCAAAATCTCGATAATCGTCACTTTTCGAAACTCCTTTATTTGAAGTGAAGTTCCCCAGCTTCTGTTGATCTTTAAATGATGCTAAATTAGACCAATCATTGCCGTAGGTATAGTAAAACTTATAATTTCCATATGGTATTTTGGTTAGAGAGAAGGTACGTCCAGCTCGAACATACTCGTTACGAATCGTACGTTGAGATGAGAGATCTCGAAGCAGGAAGACTATATCCCTTTCAATAGGAGCCGTAACTTCAATTGAATTTTCTGTCTGATGGTAAATACCCTTCCCGTACCAAGAATCGTAAGGTGAATAACCGCTATTAGGCTGAGTTATTGGTAGCTTCAAATCTATTGGAGTGTATTCATCTGTATTTCTTTGCCTCTCACGAAACTCATCAGAAGTGGATGAAGGCTGGGTCTTGGTTGAAGGCGAATACTCATTTTTGGGCTTTACATACTCACGCTTCATACGATCGTCCACGCCGTCTGTGTAACCAATGATATCTCTACCACATTTATTGAGAAAAGCGATAATCAGAATAATACTGTAGATAGATATTTTTAGCGTCCGATTCATAAATGCTTCATTAAGTATTCATAACTGTTCTGTATATCCAAATATTTCTCTTTAGCCAATTCTTTAAAAGCTGGACTCATATCAATTATCATATCAGGATGAAACTCTTTTGCCAACTTACGGTACGCCGATTTTACATCGGCTATTTGAGCTTTATCATCAAGTCCTAAAACAGATAGATGATTCATAGTAATGTGATCAAATCGACTTGAACGCTCATTAGTTCTAATGAACTGCGCACGTATTGCTTTAAGTGTTGAATCGTTAAAGCCCAAATAGCCTGAAAACTCCATAATTAATGAATCCTCCTTGCTATGAATTTCTCCATCACTCGCCGCGATTTTATACAAAAATTGAAAAATACTGTAATGTGATGATGAACTTGCTCGGTTGCCAATAACGATTGCCAATTCGCGTAAGCTATAATCTTTTAACCTAGAGGTCTTCGCCTCCCTAAAAATCCTTTCCGATTTTCGCTCTCCAAAGCTCTTTTTAAAGTGATTTCTTACGGTAAGTCTCTCCCGTTGTTCGACGACACCATCGGCTAAAATAACATAGGTACAGACCTTCAGAAGTGCTATTTCAAAATCAATATCATTCTTGGCTGTGCGTCCTTTAGTGATCTCCTGGACTAAAAAGAATGCAGCGGCCGCACCAATAACATCTCCTAGAATCCATCCAGGCACAATTGCCCACCACTTTAAATATTGGTTATCGAATATGTTCATTACATTTTGTTGAGTTAAGCTCTAGATATCTGATATTATAATCTTCTAGTTGTCTGATGAAATCACATTACTTAATGGGTCTTCTTTGCGGGTATTTCAGATAAAAAACCTCACGACGTCGCCATCCGTTAAAATTCTCTTCTCCCCCCTTTGATCGATTAAAATACTCCGAATATCTTGAGATCAAGGCGTCAGCTTTATTGATTGATTTAGAACCTAAGTAAATCTTCAAGAGTTTGAATAATACCGATGAATCCCTTGAATCTAAATCTGTAATAGCTGTTATGTCATTAGACTTTTCTGATTGAGCTACCTCACTTTTTATTTGTCTATTCAAAATCGATAGATTTAATTCCATCTCCATATTTGCAACTTCCAAACCAAGGGAAACTCCACCCGGATTGCTCTGAACAATTGCTAGATGCTCATCGATAATAGCAATATTTCTTTCCTTAAGATATTCAAAGTAATTTAGGATTGGTCCTGCTAGAACTAATATCGAGCCCAGTAGCAAAGTCAATTTCGTACGACTAAGTTGTAAGGAATTCTCAGCCCCAAGAACCGAAACCTCCATTGTATCGGTCTTTCTCTTCTTAATAAACACCGTTATCAGAATACCAATTCCGATAACAAATAAGCCAATGGCATTTAAGCTAGGTATCCACATATGATTTAGTCATTTAAATTCCGCCGTTCCCGAATAATTCGTCGTTGCCTAGCTGCTTCAATAGTTAATTTCATATCGAGTTGAAAATTACTTACTGCACCTTCGCTATCAAATATATTTAGGAGGTATTCTCCATATTTTTGCTCCAAAAGAGAATATTCAGTTCCTTTTGGATTATACCAATAATACACCTTCATAAGCTCGACAACTAATGAAGATTTACCTTCAGATTCCCCATTAAGTATCGCTAAATCATTGTCTTTGTTCCACAACCTATCTTCACGGTATAAATAGTCATCAGCCAATGCTACCTCATCATTAATTTGCTTCACTAAAACGTCGTTATCCAAATTAGATTGGAAAGAGGAAATGAAACTAACCTTATCAAGGGTAGTATCATCAGCAGCTTTTATTTGTTTTACAGCAGCTTCAATAATCTCAATATTTCTAACCTCAATTCGGCCGTTAGTTTCACTTTGATATTCAAGGTAACCCAATACTAATCCCGAGATAACTAATATCGAGCCCAGTAGCAAAGTCAATTTCGCACGACTAAGTTGTAAGGAATTCTCCGCCCCAAGAACCGTAACCTCCATTGTATCGGTCTTTCTCTTCTTAATAAACACCGTTATCAGAATACCAATTCCGATAACAATTAAGCCAATGGCATTTAAGCTAGGTATCCACATATCTTGAGATTCAATAGAAACCGTTAATATAATAAGAATACGGCCTCACCTCAAAAAACTCTATGAGTTACAAGCAATAACATTTAATATGTATGCAGCGTTTACGTAGATTAATTTGTAAATTATAGTAACTCTTCAAGCTATGGAAAAAGATAGAATCAACAAACTTCGTGAGCAGTTGTCACAGAAGAAAGGCGACCAGCTGTCTCAAAAAGACAAAATAAACGCCTCAGACTATATATCAATAATAGGGGTTGCACTGTTGATGGCATTGAATGCTAAAGTTAAGTATGTCATTTCCGACTTAGATGACTTAAGCGATGCCATCATTATGGAAATATTTTTTGTGCCAGTAATTCCTATTTTTATCGCATCTATGATTTCCGCTTTAGGTAAGTCAAAAGTTAAATATCGTTATTCGACTATTCTAGTTGCAACTACTTTTCTTTATGTAATGTTTTCAAACTTTTAGTCCTTAATTGACACTCATAAAATGAGACTTCACCCGTCGATGTACTGCTAAAAAGCTTAGACATTTGATCTCCCCCTACGGTCCGGACGCAGCTCACGCGCGCCCAGCCCATATACCCAACTTTAGCGCGAAAAGAAAGCCTCTTTTTCTTTCCCGAACCTTCACGTAAACTCCTGACCCTAAAAAGCTTAAACAGTCAGTTAATAAGTCGTTTATAACTTAGTTAGAGCTTTGTTGGAGATATTTCGAAATACTCCTTTTTACCATAGTTAGTATTAGTATTAACTAGTTAGTAGTTAGTAGTTAGTGTTAGTACCTCCTTATACCTGAAGGTAACGGAGTTACTACCACTAACCTAACTTAAGTTAGTTAGTCAGCTAAAGAAAAAAAGAAAACAAAAGAAAAAAAGAAAGGCTAGCGAGAGGTGAACACCTTCCCGGCATTTATGCCAGGGGAAGAGTGAACCGATCTAAAGCTAGTTAGTAGTTGGAGGTGTGCTCCAAACCCTAATAGCTCTTTTAAAGGCCTCCATTATGGGTTTTTAGCGACTTTCTAGTAAAAGTGGTATATCACCCTCACTATGGTTATTTAAAGCTCTTAAAAGCGACTATTAGACACTGTTTATCTCAGTCATAGCCTGGGATGCAAAGAAATACAGGTTTCTTTTCCTAGTGGAATTACCAAGTACTAAAACAGCTTCATATGATCCGCCAGGAAATTGAACTTTACAAATTTGTCAGAGTAATACCGTTACAGGATTACTTTATCGGTATTGATCAATAAAAATTACGGAATTCACTAACCTGTAGAGAAGAAGCTTGTTTTCCTCAAGAAGCTTTTTAGAAGGAGTCTGAAACATAATTGAAAAACCGTTGTCGCCTATGGGTACGAAAATCGTGGTCATATACCTAATGAAGGTTAGATTCATTCTAGACATCTCTAAACTGCAATCATATGACACAGCTGGGTAGTTATCTACGACTATGAACTTTTTATTATAGGCATCGTCTGGAGCTAAATCGTCAACACCACCGTCATTTTTCAAGTATTGAGTCCAGTCATCAATGCCAAAGCCCTGCATCTCGGTAGGAAATTTTTTGACCAGAATCATTAAAGAAACGTATTTATCATTGTCTGTTTTATACTTCTCCCATTTTTGCACAATGTTAGGCCTATCCGCTTCATTTTGCTCAAACCCAAGCGGTATCTTAATTTTAAAACTCAGCCCTTTTGCCTTTGGATGTCCTTCTGCATTGTAATATTCACCTAATTGTCCGAAAGATATTAGAGGAAGTAATAGTAATAATAGTAGTAGATTTTTCATTCCTAAGATATTGCTTTACACAACCATTATAGCGTTAGGTTTATCTTTACTTGGACAAAGATAGCGCTAATCGTAATTCAGGCCTTGATGTTAAGTGAGCCACATAATTATTCGGAAAGTCGACGAATTCGTTTTAATTGTAAGAATGAGAATCGAAGCATAAAAAACACACATATATAGCTTCCAAGACTCGCAATACGACGCAGAATATAACGCCAAACTGCCCCAGCTCCTGTGTCTATCGCCTCCTCAAAATTCAATCGGCGTGCAAATCTACAATCAAGCCCGTTTTCTAAATAATGGTCCTGCTCAAGACCGAAAATAATCCAAGAAACTTGGAATTCTACAGTTAAAATATCTATTAAATTATACGTTTTACTAGCCGCGAAAATAAGGAAATCTCTATCCGACCACCCGCTCATATCCTTTTCGCACGGCTTGTATTGATTAAATGAAGATAACTCTGAAAAAGGCTTGTCAGATATTGGCCCGAATAGATAAAAGAGCAATATAAATAACCATAGTATAATAAGTTTAATTAAAGCTTTCAGATTTAAATTATCAAACATTCTTTATCAAAACAACATTTAACATCTCTAATTTCAATCTTTCGGGTCTTCTTCTTCATTTATCTTGTCTTCAAATTTATCTAAAACCCAAAATAGAATTAAATAAATTAAATATAAGATTGGAGGTCCATCTAACCAGGAAGTTAAAAGACATAGGATTAATGGCACATAAACTTTCATTATTACAAGTATCTAAAAATTTAATTAATTCTATAGATTAAGATTAATAGCGGTTTTTTAAGGTCAATTGTATTGCCCAGGAAAAATAATCGAATTAGAAAGACGAAGAAATAAACTATAATTACTTTCTAAAACAGACTTTTCGAATGATTGCATAGTCAAACTAAAACAATAATTATCAACAAATACCATAATGTTGTAGTAATAAATTTTAAAAACAACATCAAGCCTCTGACTTTCCATAAATCCATCATTATAAAATCCGGGATAACTGTCTAATTTGATGAATTTCTCGTTTTCTGCGCTTCCCATCTGTTTCCATTCTTCAACATAATCATCAATTCCTTCTTCGTATTTGAGATACTGTGTCCATTCATTTTTACCGAAACCTTGAACTTCCTCTGGTAGATATTTAACCAAAGTCATTACATAGACCATTTTACTATTATCAGTACCATCTTTCACCCATTTTTGAACAATATTTGGTCTATCCGCATCCCTTTGATCGAATCCCAAAGGCACTCTTATTTGAAAGGTTAAGCCCTTGGCTTTTAGGTTGCCTTTTGAAGACCAATATTCTCCTAATTGCCCAAAAGAAGTTAATGGAAGTAATAGTAAAATTAATAGTAGCTTTCTCATTGTAGGTTTATTTGGTAGTATCAATATAAGTATAACAATCGAATCAGAAAATTACAGGTTTTTACAAAAAGTGTTTACCTACTTAAGTGCATTATAATTTACTGAACTGAAGAAGGAGAGTATATGCTAGACCTTCGATAAGACAGGCTCTCTGCTCAAGCTACAGCAGGTACTCGGCCATAGCGATATGAAAGTATCACTCACCTACCTACGAGGATTAGAAGTCAAGCAATTAGATGTTGAAGACTTGCAAGAAATTATGTAGTTTTAAGTATATAATAGATTTTAAATTATGAAAATCAATATTGCGGAGTTAGGGTTAAAGGAAATAGTATTTACAGATTTAATAGGATATTTTGATGAAGAAGAAATTAAAACAGTAAAAGAAGAATTATTAAAAACCGGAACATACTGGGACGAATTTATTGAGTTTGAAAAAGAAGACGACGTAGATGTAGTTGAAGGATTTTTACAAACCGGTTCAATCGAAATAATTGATTTCATCAATAAAATGAAGATTTGTCAAGACGACCCATTTCTGCTGATTGTTAAGGACTCTTGGGACGGAGAAAATTCAGGGGGAGATTCAGTTGGGTACACTTCGTTTGAGACTATTAACGAAGGGGAAGACCCACCAACGCTCAAGGGTGGCGAATATGATGAAAAATCTTTTATGACTAAAGATGAAGATGCTGAATTTGAAAAATTAATTAATCAAGGCTACATAGAGACCAATGCTAAGTATAAAGAGTTCTTTTTTATTAGAAGAAGTAAATACAAAACTATAGTGTGGCTTGCACAATGGTTAAGTCAAGACTATGGTCACAATAATTAGAAATTATAGATTGTTATTAGGTCTAAACCTCTGTAGCTTTAGATACACAGTTGCAATAACGATTAGGCCAATGGTGTTTAAGCTAGGTATCCACATTATATAAAGTCGTATTTATTGATGCCAATGGATTCGGCGTAAGATACAGCACCGATAATTGAGGCCCGTAAATGAAAGGCTTGAGCTTGACTTCCATTATTTTCAACATAACCTTTGATACCTAATAACCCTTCTACCCGATTCATAGCAACACTTTCCCTGTCTTCTTTCGGAATTTGATATTCGTTTGATTTGTACTCAATAAAATGAGATTTACCCAAGCTCTCCACTGTCTCACCAATACCAAGAAGTGATTCTAATGGCATAGCATTAACGCGAGTGTCTACGAGTCCAAGCCAATATTTATTTTCTTCAGTAAGAACGATAGATTTGTCTTTCGATCTTTGAGTAGTAATTAATTGAATTGCCTCTTCACATATATCTCGATCTTTCTTTACTTCAGCATTGTTGCTAGATGATGCAATGGCATCAAGGAATACATAAACATTTTGAAAGCCATCTAATATTATTCTGCTCGTCTCTGCATCTTCGAATCCAGAAGATTCTCTAATGTAATCTTCAACCGAATTACCCGATCTTACATAGCCCGTTAATTCACTGAAAATCCGCTCCATATTCGGTCTATCCTTAAAATAGGCCATCAGGGCTTCTAATTCTTTATTCATACAGTCTATATCTAATAACTTATATTATTTTAAACCTTCTTCTTTACCTACAATTTTCTCTTATCTGATTATTCAAATAAGTTTGAAACTTAACCGAGTCTTTGCCCTTAACGGTAAAGCTTAAAGCCTTTTCATAGTCTTCACAAGCTCCTGATTCATCGCCTAACTCTAACTTTCGATCTCCACGAATTCTTAGCAAATTACTTAAGGTGGAATTCGAAGGGCTAGCATTTTGAATAATGCTGTCGATGATTGTGTTTAGCTTAATTATGAAGGTAAATTCGTCATCAATCAAATCCTCAATCATATATATGATGCTTTCTAAGTTTTTTAAAACGTTACTTTCAGCATCACCTAAACTGGCAATAAAGGCATTTTGAGTTAACTCCAAATCAGAACGTCTCTCAATTAATGAGGCTCCCTTTTTAACTTTGATAGCATCTCTTATTTCGGCGGCTATATAAAGTTCATCAGACCATTCTCGTATCCAAGTAACATCAAAATCTTCTCTAATTTCAGCATCGGCATATAAATAGTCTAATAACACATCATTACCTTCTGCATCGAATATCGCAGTAGCATCGTCGAACTTATTTAGGTTGATTAACGAACTCATTAAGTACAAATCAGTCTGCCAATCTTTCTGCTCTTGTAACTCTTTAGATTTATTAAAGTCATCGAGTGCTTCCTCAAAAAGATTCAATTGATAATAAGACAGCCCACGTCCGTAGTAATCGTAGGAGTCAGCTCCGGGTAATAAAATACCTCTCGAAAAAAAATCGATCGCAGCCTCAAAGTCTCCTGAGTAATATTTTTCATACGCGATTTCATACCAATCACTATTTTCATAAAAGTCTTCTCTGGAATAATTGCAATATTCGACAAGACTAGCGATTACAGATTCCTTTTTATCGTAATTCAATTCAATTGCTTTTAACCAATCATCACAAGAGCCTTTAATTCCCATACCATTTCTATAATTACCTCTATAAAAGTAATACGATCCATTTTCAGGTGATAGTTCAATAGCTTGTGTGATATCGAAAATAGCTTGGTAAAAAAAATTCTTTTTAGTTTCTGCTAATTTTGAGTAAACAATAGAACGTTCTTCAAAATAGCCAGGAATTTCATTATTCAAGTTAATGGCTAGGTCGAAATATTTTAATGCTTCTAAATAGTCAGAGATAGTATTTGAGTAAGCAAAACCGATGCTGTAGTATAAATAATCATTACTTTCATCTAGTTCGACAGCACTTTTAAAGTGTTTTTCAGCCATCTTTAAGCTATCTAGTTCAATATAGACTTCACCAAGAGCCAAATGTATATCGGCCTTGTAGCTATCGCTTGTAACCTGTGAATGATCGTTGGCATATTTTAAGCTCGATAATGCATATTCGTAATGCCCCAGTTGGTTGTAACATTCTCCTAAGGCATAACGCGCAAGAACCATCTCCTCTGACCCATCTTGTAGGTATTCGATTTCTCTTAACCTATATGAGATCGAGGAGTAAATAGACGTCATTGTATTCCTGTAAAACTCAATTTCTGCATACCACTTTAAAGCCAGCGCATACTCAGGGTCAAGTTCAAGAGATCTATATAAGTCAGATAGTGCGCCTGGTGTATCGTCAAGATTATATTTTGACATACCCCTATTAAAATATGCTTCAGAACCTTTCTCTAGCTCAATAACTTTAGTAAAATCCTCCACAGCCTGACTATAATCACCTTCACCCATAGCCTCGTATCCCCGATAAAAATACTCATCTGCTGAGGAGAGTTTTTTCTGCTGAATATCACCGTTTTTTAAGGCATTTTCATATCCTTGAGTAATTGCTTTTAATCTTCGCGTTGTATTTGGATGAGAGGAATATGTATCATCACCATCGGTGGATATTTCTCTAAACACTTCCTTCACGACTTCAATATCAGCGCCAAGTTTTGAAAGAACAAAACCGGCAAATTCATCAGCTTCTAATTCTTCTAACCTACTCTCATAAAGAGATAAATCCCCACTAAGGGTGTGCCCGTTAATATGATGACCTACTTCGTGAGCAAGTATTGCCATATTACTCCAATAAGCATTGCCGGTAGAAAGAGAATTCATAAATTCTTCATCGTACAAAATATATCTTAATCCAGATTCGGAAGTGTACGCAAGAGCATTATTGATATTGTCACAAGACACTAACATAAATCGCTTCGACGCTCCAACAACAGATAGAATTTTCTCTAATGCTTCATCAGCATCATAGTTGGATGAAAAAGAATTACTCTTGAACGAAACACATAAATCCGCTGCTTCAACTGAATTTCCATAATCAATTTCTTGAGAAAATAACAAAAGCGGAGAAAAAATGATAGTGAGTAAAAATGACTTGAATCTCATTATTTGTATGATTTATTTGTTTGAAACAAGATATGCATAATTCTAGTGTATCTTATCGCTATGGAAGAAGATAGAATCCGCAAACTTCGTGAGCAGTTGTCTCTAAAAGAAAAAATAAACGCTTCAGACTATCTATCAATAATGGGTTGCGCTGTTAATGGCATTGAACGCTAAAGTTAAATATGTCATTTCCGACTTAGATGATTTAAGCGATGCTATCATTGACGATATATTTTTTGTGCCAATAATTCCTATTTTAATCACATCTATGATTTCCGCTTTAGGTAAGTCAAAAGTTAAATATCGTTATTCGACTATTCTAGTTGCAACTACTTTTCTTTTGGTAATGTTTTCAAACTTTTAGTCCTTAATTGACATTCATAAAATGAGGCTTCACCCGTCGATGTACTGCTAAAAAGCTTAGACATTTGACCTCCCCCTACGGTCCGGACGCAGCTCACGCGCGCCCAGCCCATATACCCAACTTTAGCGCGAAAAGAAAGCCTCTTTTTCTTTCCCGAACCTTCACGTAAACTCCTGACCCTAAAAAGCTTAAACAGTCAGTTAATAAGTCGTTTATAACTTAGTTAGAGCTTTGTTGGAGATATTTCGAAATACTCCTTTTTACCATAGTTAGTATTAGTATTAACTAGTTAGTAGTTAGTAGTTAGTGTTAGTACCTCCTTATACCTGAAGGTAACGGAGTTACTACCACTAACCTAACTTAAGTTAGTTAGTCAGCTAAAGAAAAAAAGAAAACAAAAGAAAAAAAGAAAGGCTAGCGAGAGGTGAACACCTTCCCGGCATTTATGCCAGGGGAAGAGTGAACCGATCTAAAGCTAGTTAGTAGTTGGAGGTGTGCTCCAAACCCTAATAGCTCTTTTAAAGGCCTCCATTATGGGTTTTTAGCGACTTTCTAGTAAAAGTGGTATATCACCCTCACTATGGTTATTTAAAGCTCTTAAAAGCGACTATTAGACACTGTTTATCTCAGTCATAGCCTGGGATGCAAAGAAATACAGGTTTCTTTTCCTAGTGGAATTACCAAGTACTAAAACAGCTTCCATATGATCCGTGAAGAAGTAAAAGTTATAAACGAAAAAGCCCCCACCGAGGTAGGGGCTCATATATTCTAAAGTCAATTTATCCTTTAAGGGTAAGTGACACTTGGTAGCAAGGATTAGTTTATTCGCACACCATCCTTATAAGTTTCTTCCCGTAACAATTGACCATTCTCATCCCATTCTTGTTCTAACCCATCTTCTTTGCCATCCTTTAAATTTATTTCCCGATGCAATTGACCATTGTCATACCATTCTTGGGCTAATCCATCTTCTTTGCCATCCTTGAAATTTATTGCGTAATACAATTGACCATTGTCATACCATTCTTGGGCTAATCCATCCTGTTTACCATCCTTGTAATTGTATTCGGATTCCAATTGACCATTCTCATTCCAGCGTTGGGCTAATCCATCCTGTTTACCATCCTTAAAGTTCCCTGTTCCTTCTAATTGACCATTGTCATACCATTGTTGGAATAATCCATTTGGTTTACCATCCTTGAAATTCACTTCCGCTGTGAATAGCAAGCCATCCGAACCAAAACCCACACCAGTAAATGGCTTACCCTCAAAGTACATTAATGGACCTTCTCGGCTTAATTCTTCAAAAAGCACCCTATCTTGTGAGTAACTAACAAATACAAGACAAATTGATAAAATTGACAATAGCTTTTTCATTGGTTTGATTTTTTTGATTGAAGAAATAGTTTTACCCCTCGTCTACAACAGGGTGTAGCTGAAAAATAATTATCAAGGATTGGGATTAAACGGTGTCGCTGATATAGTTTCTTTAGGCTCGTAGAGAACACCATCAACAAATTTTATCTCACCATCCTCATAGATTACTTCAGAGTCAAATTCCCCAGTTTCAAACCACAGTTCAAATTTCCCTTCTGGTACACCTTCTTCATATTGTCCTTTAGAAGCAAGTTGACCATTTGAATAATAAGTTTTTGCCGTTCCGCTAAGGTATCCTTCGTCATATGTAAATTCTGTACGAAGGGTTCCATCCTCAAACCAAGCCTTTAACAACCCATTAATTCTTCCATTCTTGAATTCTTCTTCATATTCAAGTTGACCACTTTTGAAATAAGTCTTGGTTAATCCGTCTTGAATTCCGCTTTTATATCGGATTTCCTTGTAAACTGAACCATCTCGGAACACCTCTAAACCAATGCCGTCAAATGGCTCACCTTGATAGAACATTGTTGTATTAAATCTATCCCCCTTTTTTACTAATTCTTCGGTGAGAACCGAATCTGGGGAACAGCTTGCGAATAGAAATACTGTGATAATAATTGAAAGTAGATTCTTCATTTTATTGATTTAATAGTTGGTTTGAATATACGAAAAACCCCCACCGAGGTAGGGGCTCATATATTCTAAAGTCAATTTATCCTTTAAGGGTAGGTGACACTTGGTAGCAAGGATTAGTTTATTCGCACACCATCCTTATAAGTTTCTTCCCGTAACAATTGACCATTCTCATCCCATTCTTGGACTAACCCATCCTTGAAATTTATTTCCAGATGCAATTGACCATTGTCATACCATTCTTGGCCTAACCCATCTGGCTTACCATCTTTTATTTCAACTTCAACCTTCAATTGACCCTCCGAATAGACATCATATGCTATTCCCGTAAATGGTTTACCTTGATAGAATAAGTCCCCATTCTCTTGTAAGTCATCAAAATGTACCCTTTCTGGTGAACAACTGATTATTGTAAGTAACGGCAAAAGGAAAAGTAACTTTTTCATTTGATTAGTTTATTAGTTGAAGCGAATATAAAAAAAAGCCCCCACCGAAGTGAGGGCTCATATATTCTAAAGTCTATTTATCCTTAAGGACAAGTACCCCATACTGGGTGGTTTGATGCTGCTAATACGCTGTTGGTTGAGAATTCATCAGGCATAGTTGGGAATTGACTTACACACCATTGGGTCAAGTCTTGGTTGAAGGAAGATGCGTTTTTAAACATAACATCCATACTGGTAACACTGCTAACATCCCAACTGCTTATATCTTGATTGAAAGTAGTTGCACCCAAAAACAGTCCTCCCATATCAGTGACATTACTCACATCCCAACTGCTTATATCTTGATTGAAAGTAGTTGCACCCAAAAACATTCCTACCATATCAGTGACATTACTCACATCCCAACTTCCAATGTCTTGGTTGAAATAGCTATACATAAACATAGTAGTCATATCAGTAACATTACTTACATCCCAACTGCCTATATCTTGGTTAAAGCTATGCTGATTCTTAAATAAACTTGACATATCCACAATATGGGAGGTACAAAATCTACTGATATTATTTTTATTTTCAATTTCATCTTGGATTAATTTTCTATCCGCTACGGTATAGTTAATCCCCTCTATGATGAATTTATCTCCAACTTGATATGCATCGCATTCCAGACATCCTATGTCATTGAATTTTGCATTATGCGGATTATCTGAATCGCTGCAACTGTAAATTGCAAGTATCGGTAAAAGGAAAAGTAATTTATTCATTGGGTTGTTTTTTTGATTCAACCAAAGGTAAAGAAAAACCCCCACCGAAGTGAGGGCTGACAAAGCCGAATTAGAAAGTAATAGGAAGCCGTTCCTACTTAAGAAACCCAATTAATTCAAAATCGTTTGCATATTGTTTTTGAAGCTAATACGAATTCCATTGATTCATTTTTATGTCAGCATTACCACAAGCAGTAGACATAACTTCTAATTTATATTCATTAACGCTGCTTATACAAGCGCTTCCATTCTCTGCAACACTTAAAAATACAAATACTTTGTAACCATCAAAAGTGGTAGTTTTGGAGAGCATCAATGTCTGACCGACTGATGCACAGCGTGCTTCCATAAAAGCTTTGGCATCCTCAAAACTGATTTTATTGATAGATTTATTTGATACTTGTTTTTCGGGAAATTTATAATCGCGTTTATATAGTGCCAAGTACTCTTCTTTTCTCACTTGATTCGGGGTGCTGGGTGGTGGTGTAATCATTAAATCTTCTGATGGAATACTAATTTGGTTTCCATACTTCACTGATGTTAATAATACCTCAAATGATTGAATCTTGATTAATCCTACCCGATATTTCAAGAATTCGTGAACAATAAGATTATCCACTTCCTTTATATTAAATTCAAGTGGTGTCAACAATTCAACCCAACATTCGTCAATTGTTAATTGGCTTTTGGCCATTAATACATCATCAATACTTTTATTATTTGTACACCCCAATAAGATTAGGCCAAACAGAAAATTCAGTAGTAATTGTTTTTTCATTGGTTTGATTTTTTTTTAGTTCAACCAAAGATAAGAAAAGCCCCTGCAAAATGCAGGGTCTTCCAGAAGCCGAATTAGAAAGAAGTTGGAAGCCGTTCCTACTTAAGAAACCCAATTATTTGGTAATCGTTTGGATTACAAGCGTCACTAAATACGTCACTATTTAAAAAAAACAAAGGCCCCCAATTTCTTGGAAGCCTTGCTATTATTGAGTCGGGATGACAGGACTTGAACCTGCGACCTCACGCCCCCCAGACGTGCACTCTACCACCTGAGCTACATCCCGAATTGGGGTCAAATATACTACGAAATGGAGTTTTGAATGAAGGCTAATGACGAATAAAGTCTAGAACTACTTTAGA
>Ga0233438_10002957_pt1 | contig 16169 bp, 15 predicted proteins | sample SI_123_September_FD_182720 | JGI IMG/M metagenome (GOLD analysis project Ga0233438, IMG submission 182720) | Seawater microbial communities from Saanich Inlet, British Columbia, Canada - SI_123_September2016_10_MG | ecosystem: Environmental > Aquatic > Marine > Inlet | place: Canada: British...
AATAGTCCTTACAAAGAAATTGATTACGTAATTAACAATAACGACACTGTAGAAAAAATATTAAAGAAATATAAAGTAAGAAATGAAGATATCAATGTCATAACAGTTAAATTAAAAGAAAAAAAACTCTCAAATATATATTCCGGTAGAAATCTTTCATTAATAATCAAAAAATTAGAGGATGAGTCAAATACTGTTGTTAATCTCATATACCCTATCAATAATACAACAAGTGTACAAATTAGAAAATCACAAAATGAATTTTTAGTAAAAGAAAATATCTTGCAGCTATATAAAAAAGAAGTTGTGGTAAAAAATGTGATAAAAAATAATTTATATACTTCCGCAGTAGAGTCGGGAGTTGAGCCAAATATAATTGTTGAATTTGCAAGAGTATTTGGTTTTGAGGTAGACTTTCAAAGAGATATTAGAAAAGGTGATTGGTTTGAGATTCTATATGAAAAATTTGAAGATGATAATAATAGAGTAAGAGATACAGGAAAAATAATTTACGCATCTATGTATGTTAACGGTAATGAGATAAATCTTTATAATTTTAAATATAATAATGAAGAAGAATATTACGACATTAAAGGGAAAAGTATTACTAAATCATTAATGAAGACTCCGATTAATGGTGCTCGCCTCTCTTCTTCTTTCGGAATGAGAAAACATCCAATACTTGGATACAATAAGATGCATAGAGGGACTGACTTTGCAGCACCAAGCGGTACTCCAATTATGGCTTCTGGATCAGGAACTGTAACAAGAGCAAGATGGTGTGGAGGTGGAGGAAATTGTGTAAAAATAAAACATAATTCAAATTATGAAACTATTTATGCCCACATGAAAGTTTTTGCAAAAGGGATTAGGGAAGGAAGGAAAGTTAAACAAGGTCAAATAATTGGTTATGTTGGTTCCACTGGACTTTCGACTGGTCCACATTTACATTATGAGGTCTTAGTAAATGGAAAAAAAGTTAATTCCCAAAGATTGAAGCTGCCATCAGGTAAAACACTTAAAGGTGAAGAAAGAAAACAATTTGAAATAGATAGAATAAAAATTGATTTAAAATTAGCAGAGCTTAGATAGTTTTTTATTTTGTAGTTAATTGAACTTCAGCTTCTTTAGGTAAAGAATTATCCTCATTACTTGTTTTTTCAATTGAATTTTCTCTTTTCTCATTAAGCTCATTATATCTTCTCAAGTAATGGTCAGCATGCTGCAAGTAGTTTTGAGTTAGTACCGGGTCTCCGTTACTTTGAGCATCTTTTGCAAGTTCCTGATATTTTTGCATAGTCTTTTCAACATTATGAATGTTATTCATTGAGCCGTTCCTATTAAAACTCATGTTACCATTATTATGACTACTAGAACCATTTGAATTTAAAGACCCTCCTCTTCTTCTAAAGTTGGTCTTATGTGTTCTGGGTCTAAAATTTCTTCTTCTATTATTGTTATTCATTTATTTTTATTAGCGATTATGCACCTAACATTGTTTTTATAATCTTTAATAACGTTTTTAGTTCTAAAATTGTTATTAGTTAATATTTTTGAAACTTTTTTAATTTGCCCATTGCCAATTTCTAAGGCGAGCGTACCGTTAATCTTTAATATACTCTTTGACTTGTAGATAACTTTTTTAATAAGGTCAAGCCCATCATTTCCGCCATCTAGAGCCGTTATAGGTTCGTATTTTTTTATGTCTTCACTTAAATTTTTAATATCTTTCCTCTCTATATACGGTGGGTTAGATACAATTAAGTCAAATTTTTTATTAAACATATTTTCAAAAGACATATTAAATAATTTAATTCTATTATTTAATCTATATTTCGCTGCATTTTTTTTTGCCATTAAAATTGCCTTTTTGGAAATATCAATACCAGTTCCAATCGATTTTCTTAGGTTGATTAGCAGGCTTACAACAATGCAACCTGAACCAGTTCCAATATCTAAAATTGATATCTTTTTGTCTCTGAATATTTTTAACAGCCCATCTACCAGTAATTCAGTTTCGGGTCTTGGAATTAAAGTATGCTTATTTATATTGAAACTTTTGCTCCAAAATTCTTTTTCTTCAAATATATAAGCTATTGGTTCATTTTTAGATCTTCTTATTAAATATTCTTTAAAAATGTTAAAATTTTTTTTTTCAATATCTGTATCTAAATTAGTCAAAATTTTTTCTCTTGATTTTTTTAATGTTTTTGAGAGTAATAATTCTGAATCTAGAATATAAGATTGAATTTTTTTTTCTTTAAGTAAATTCGATCCAAATTTAATTGCCTCTAAAGTGTTCATGAGTTTAAATTTTCAAGTTTTAAACTTTGTTCTTTTAATCTAAGCTCTTGATTCATTTCCTCGTGTACCTCTCCACTTAAAAATTCCTCTAATTTATGTAGAGTTAAATTAATTCGATGATCTGTCACTCTTCCTTGGGGAAAATTATAAGTTCTTATTCTTTCTGATCTGTCTCCTGTTCCAATTTGACTTCTTCTGTTACTGGATCTTTCTTGATCTTTTTTTCTTTTTTCTGCTTCATAAACTCTTGATCTTAAAATCTTCAAGGCTTTAGCTTTATTCTTATGTTGTGATTTTTCATCCTGTTGACTCACAACAACTCCACTTGGAATGTGTGTTATTCTAACAGCGCTGTCTGTTGTGTTTACCGATTGTCCTCCTGGGCCGCCAGCTCTAAATACATCAATTCTTAAATCTGAATCCTTTATTTGAATATCCACTTCTTCTGCTTCTGGCAATACCGCTACGGTAGCCGCTGATGTATGCACTCTTCCCTGTGTCTCTGTTTCAGGTATTCTTTGAACTCTGTGCACGCCAGACTCATATTTCAAATATGAGTATATATTATTTCCATTAACTGAGAAAATGACCTCCTTAAATCCACCGGCTTCACTTTTTGATATATTTATAATTTCTAATTTCCATTTTTTCTTTGAGCAAACTTTTTCATACATTTTAAATAAGTCTGCACAGAAAAGAGATGCTTCTAACCCACCAGTGCCAGCTCTAATTTCCACAATTGCATTTTTGTTATCGTCTTCATCTTTTGGTAGTAAAAATATTTTTAAATCATTTTCGTATTTCTCTTTTTTTTCGATTAGTTGATTTAAATCCTTTTCAGCTAATTCAATTATATCTTTATCGTTTGATTTATCTTTAACCATATTTACTAAATCTTTTTTTTCACTTTCAAAGTTTAGATATGCTCTTGCGATTTCGATAATTTCTCCTAGACTAGAATATTCTTTAGATTTTTTTGCAAACAATTTAGGATCTATATTTACTGACGAAAGTTCTTTTTCTAAAGCGTCATACTTATTTATAATATTTTTAACTTTATCTATAGGAACTATCATTTAGATTATATATCTTTTATTTTTTCTTCTACAAGTTTCACAACTCTGTCAATAATATCAGAACTTGGAACTTTGCTATGTGGAACGCCTGAAAGATATAAAAGATTATTATCTTGTCCACCGCCAGTCAAACCGATTTCTGTTTGTGCAGCTTCGCCAGGTCCATTAACCACACATCCTATTATTGATAGGTTTATTGGTTTTTTAATGTGGTCTAATTTTTTTTCTAATATTCTAACTGTTTCAATAACAGGAAATGCTTGTCTCGCACAAGATGGGCAAGATATAATATTTACTCCTCTAGAGCGAATGCCTAAAGATTTAAGAATTTCATATCCCGCCTTTATCTCATCAACTGGATCTGAGGACAGTGAAACTCTTATGGTGTCACCAATTCCTTCCATCAAAAGTTGACCAATTCCAATTGAGGATTTAATACTCCCAGTTAATAGACCACCGGCTTCAGTGACTCCAAGATGCAAAGGATAATTACAAAATTCTGATAATTTTTTATAAGCTTTTACAGTTAAAAAAATATCTGAAGATTTAACGCTTATTTTAAAATTAAAAAAATTATTATCCTCTAAGAGTCTAATATTTTGTTGCGCGCTTTCCACCAAAGCTTCTGGGCAGGGTTCCTTGTATTTTTCTAATAAATTTTTATCTAAGGAACCGGCATTCACACCAATTCGTATTGAACAATTATTACTTTTAGCTGCTTTAATAACTTCAAGAATTCTTTGATTTGATCCAATGTTTCCTGGATTAATTCTAAGACAGCTTGCACCCATTTCTGCAGCTTCAATTGCTCTTTTATAATGAAAATGAATGTCAGCAACGATAGGAACTGAAACTTCTTTTACAATTTTTTTTAAAGCTTTTGTAGAATCTTCATCTGGACAGGAAACTCTAACAATATCTGCTCCGGCTTCCTCTAAGGAGTGAATTTGTTTTACGGTTCCTTTTATGTCAGTCGTTAATGTATTTGTCATTGATTGCACGGAGATCTTTGATTTTCCTCCTACGGTAATATTACCGACTTTGATTTCTTTAGTATCTTTTCTATTAATTATTCTGTGAGGTCTTATTTCCATTTTAATCTAGATCAAAAATTGTATGCAATTTCTTAACAGCTTTTAAGGTATTTTCTTCATCAATAATTACTGAAAGCTTAATTTCTGAAGTTGAGATAGCCAGAATATTTATGCCTTCATCGGATAAAGCTCTGAACATTTTATACGTAACTCCTGGCGTGGATACCATTCCGGCGCCGACAATTGAAATTTTTGCTACTTTATCTTTATCTATAATTTCTTTATATTCTATTTTGCTATTATCTTTGAGTATTTTTTTTGTTTTCGTTACTTCGTTTCTTTTTACAGTAAAAGTGATATCTGTTGTTTTTTGATCTGGGGAAATATTTTGAATAACCATATCGACGTTTATTTGGGCTTTACTTAGAGGTTCAAATATGTTGGCGGCAACTCCAGGTCTATCCTCTACTCCAATCACTGTGATTTTTGCATCATCTTTGGAATAAGCCACTCCAGTTACACTTTTAGTATAGTCAATACTTTCTTGACTAAAAATTTTTGTACCTTTTCTGTCAGTAAAGGTTGATCTTACCTCAAGAGGAATATCGTACATCATTGCTGTTTGAACTGCGGATGATTGCATTACTTTTGCTCCAAGTGATGATAGCTCTAACATTTCATCATAAGAAATTTTATCTATTTTTTTTGCAACTGGAATCTTGTTCGGGTCTGATGAAAAAACTCCATCTACATCTGTATAAATTTCACAACTATCAGCATTAAATATCTTAGCGGCTGCTACAGCAGTAGCATCGGATCCACCTCTTCCTATAGTGGTAATATCTCCGTTTTGCGAGACGCCCTGAAATCCTGGCATGATTACAACGCCATTCTCATCTAAATATTCATTAATTTTTTCTACATGCATATTTATAATTCTAGCATTAGTATGTTCTCCATCTGTAAGTATGGGTATTTGCCAGTTCATCCAAGATTTAGCTTTAACATCCAATTTAGATAAAGCTCCTGATAAAAGTGCACAAGTAACTTGTTCCCCTGAGGATATAAGAACATCAAGTTCTCTTTTATTAAACTCTTCGGAAATTTCGTTTGAAAGTTTAAAAAGTTCATTAGTTTTTCCAGCCATTGCTGATACCACTACAATAATTTTATTACCAGAAGAATGCTCTTTTTTAATAATATTGGCAACGTGCTGTATTCTTTCAGTTGTTCCAACAGATGTTCCCCCAAACTTTAATACTTTTTTACCCATTTAAGAATGTATTATAATAAAATATAGATATTTATATTAATTTAAACTAATTTACGAAATGAGTACTACTATAAATAAAGAAGAAATTCAAAAGTTTTCAAGGCTTGCCGAGGAATGGTGGGATGTTAATGGAAAATTTAAACCACTTCACATGTTTAATCCTATACGGATCGAGTACATAACGGAGACAATTAAGAAATATTTTAAATTAAAAAGTAAAGCGAATTTTTTAGAGGGTTTAAACATTTTAGATATAGGTTGTGGCGGAGGTCTTATAAGTGAGCCAATGTCCCGGTTGGGAGCTAAAGTAACGGGGATAGATGCTTCTGAAAAAAATATAAATATTGCAAGATTACATTCGGAAAAAAATGGGCTTAAAATTAATTATCTTAACACTTCCCCTGAAAAATTTAATGAATTTGAAAAATATGATATAATTCTGAATCTTGAAGTTGTTGAGCACGTAGACAATGTAAGCTTTTTTATTAAATCTTGTCGTAAATTATTAAAAAAAAACGGCTTAATGTTTACTGCTACCTTAAATAGATCTCTATCCTCTTATATAAAAGCAATTGTTGGAGCTGAGTATATATTACGATGGCTTCCAATTGGTACGCACGATTGGAATAAATTTATTAAACCCGAGGAATTGGAAAACTTTTTATCAGAAGAGAAATTCTCTACGCTAGAAATTAAAGGTTTAAAATTTAATCCGTTTATTAAAAAATGGAAAAAATCTAAGGATTTGTCCGTGAATTACATTATAAGTAGTTTTAAAAACTAATTATCTTTATTTACCCAAGGGATAGACAGTAAATCTATTCCTTCATCAGCTAATTCTTCTCTTTCTTCAGGTGTAGTTGTTCCATAAAAAGTCTTTAGACTTTTGTTGTCGTAATAAACTTCTCTTACTTTTTTGCTGAAATCTTTTCCAACATATTCAAAATTATTCTCTATATATTTTCTAAGTTGCATAAGTTTATTTTTTTGATTTCTGATATCTTTTTTACTTATTTCAAATTGTTCATCTTTCATAACTGAATTTGAAATCATTGGGGCCATTATTGATTTGTTGACATTCTTTGAGTAACAATAAATACACTCAAGCAATTTTTTTTTTTTTAATTTCTCAAATTCTTCTGAGTTTGAAAGCCAGCTTTCAAACTCGTGATCATTTTCACACTTTAAAATATATTTAATCATTCAATTTCTATAATCTGCATTGATATCTATGTAGTCATGAGTGAAATCACAAGTAAAACATTTAAAAGCATCATTACCAAGTTTCAAATTTATCTCTATTTCAATTGAGTCCCACTGCATATATTCTTTTAATTTATTTTCATCATAAGTATCAGAAATTTTTCCATTTTCAGCAACAACAAAATTTCCTATTTTTATTTTTAGTTTTTTCTGATCCACAATCTCGCCTGACTTTCCAATTCCCATAGCTATCCTTCCCCAATTAGGATCTTCACCAGCTACTGCAGTTTTGACTAAAGGTGAATTCGCAATTGAAAAGGCAATATTTTTTGCACTTCCTAGAGATTTTGCATTAATTACATTTATAGTTATAAATTTTTTTGCTCCCTCCCCATCAACAACAATTTGTTTTGCCAAATTTAAACATAATTTCTTTAGTGCTACTTCAAACTTTTGAATAACTTTATCATTCAAAGAAATATTTTGACCAATTTTTATTGCTCTTGTAGAAAAAATAGAAACCATATCGTTTGTAGATTGATCACTGTCAACCGTTATTGCATTGAAAGAATTTGCTACTGCTCTTTTTAAAATGGTTTTGAGTAAATTAGAACTAATATCTGCATTAGTAAAAATAAATGATAACATTGTTGCTAAATTAGGTGCTATCATTCCAGAACCTTTTGCAATACCAGAAATTTTTATCAATTCATCGCCTATTATAATTTCTTCGTAAGCTAATTTAGGTTTCGTATCAGTGGTCATTATTGCTGATGCCATTTTAATCCAATACATTTTATTATGTTCTGTTCTTAATTTATCAACTAATTCTGGTAAGTGTTGCTTTATTTTATCGACTGGAAACTCTTCACCAATTACTCCCGTTGAAGCAAATATCAAGTCTTTGATCTTGACGGTTTCACTTGTTCCTTTTTTATTTTTAGACTCTTTTATCGTTAAAATTCTTGATAAGTTTTTTGCCAATATATCAATACTCTCTTTTCCTTGTTTACCAGTAAAGGTGTTGGCATTTTTTGTATTTACTAATAAACCTTTGATAATTTTTTTGTGAGAATTATTATTCCAAGGAATGAACTCAGAGGTAATGCTATTTGTGGTAGTTAAAGTTGCGTAGTTTGCTCCCTTAGAAAAATAAAACAAAGCTAAATCATCTCTTCCGTCTTTGTAAAGATCAGCAGATATCGATGCCATTTCTAAACCATCAATTTGTTTTAAGCTTTGAAACTCACCCATTTTAGATAATTTTGTTTTATCGTTTAAGAAATTTTTAATATTTATTGTCATTATTGCTGTTTAATTTACATTAATAATACATATATAGGTGTATAATGAATTTATTTACAAGAACTTTTAGTAAAATATTTAAAAGCTCTAATCAACAAGAATTAGACAAGATTAAAAACATTTTAGAAGCTGTTAATAATAAAGAAAATGAGATTAGTGCCTTAACTGAAGCCGATTTTAAAGAAAAGACATTCAACTTTAAAAAAAATGCTCAAAATGGATTACTAGATATTAATGAAATTATTCCTGAAAGTTTTGCATTAGTTAGAGAAGCTGCAAAAAGAGCCCTCGGAGAGAGACATTATGATGTTCAATTAGCTGGTGGACTAATTCTTCACAAAGGAAAGATTGCAGAAATGAAGACTGGTGAAGGTAAAACTCTTGTTTCAACTTTGCCTGCATATTTAAATTCTTTAACGGGAAAAGGTGTGCACATTGTTACTGTAAATGATTATTTAGCCAAAAGAGACTCGGCATGGATGGGGGAAGTATTCAGTTATTTGGGCGTTTCGACAGGCTGCATTACAAATGACTTGGACGATATTGAAAGAAAAAAAAATTATAACAATGATATTACTTATGCCACAAATAATGAACTTGGATTTGATTATTTAAGGGACAATATGAAATACGAACTTGAGGAAATGGTTCAACGAAATCATAATTTTTGTATTGTGGATGAGGTAGATAGCATTCTTATTGATGAGTCTAGAACTCCACTAGTAATTTCTGGAAGGCTTGAAGATAAAACGACACTTTATGTAACGTCAAATGAATTTATTAAACATCTTCAAAAAAATGATTATGAACTAGACGAAAAAAATAAAAATGTAATTTTAACTGATTTAGGAATTGATAAAATTGAAAAAATTGCAATACAAAAAAGATTGCTAAAAAATAATAATTTTTATGACCCTGCTAATTTAGATCTTGTGCATCATGTTAATCAGGCACTAAAAGCTAATTTACTTTTCAGAAAAGATACTGATTACATAGTTAAAGAAAAAAAGGTGCAGATTATAGATGAATTTACAGGAAGAATTTTAGATGGTAGAAGATTTTCTGATGGACTACATCAGGCAATAGAAGCTAAAGAAAATGTTAAAGTTGAAGAAGAAAATCAAACATTGGCTTCAATAACATACCAAAATTATTTTAGATTATATCAAAAATTAGCCGGTATGACTGGTACTGCTATGACAGAATCTGAAGAATTTTACGATATTTATAAATTAAATGTGGTTTCAATCCCGACAAATAAAAAAATGCTTCGTAAAGATTTCAATGATCAAATCTATAGAACAGAAAATGAAAAATATAATGCAATAACAAATAAAATAATTGAATGTAATATAAAAGGCCAGCCGGTACTAGTAGGGACAACAAGTATTGATAAATCAGAGAAAATTTCTAACTATCTTAATAATAAAAAAATAAAACATAACGTTCTTAATGCAAAACAACACGAGAAAGAAGCAAGAATAATTGCTGAAGCAGGTAAAGTAGGTGCAGTAACAATAGCTACTAACATGGCTGGTCGGGGAACAGACATTAAGCTAGGCGGTAATAAAGATTTTATTTACGACGGCAAAAAAGAAAATTTAAGCGAGGTAAAACAAAACGAAGCAAAAGTTAAAAGCCTAGGTGGATTATTTATTATTGGAACAGAACGTCATGAAAGTAGAAGAATTGACAATCAATTAAGAGGGCGAGCAGGTAGACAAGGTGATCCAGGTAGCACCATTTTTTTTATAAGTTTACAAGATGAGTTAATGAGGATTTTCGGTGGAGACTCGATAGATGGGATGCTTCAAAAACTTGGTTTAAAAGAAAACGAGTCTATCGATCATCCTTGGATTAATAAAGCTATGGAAAGAGCACAAAAAAAAGTTGAGAGTAGAAACTTTGATATCAGAAAAACATTAATTAAATTTGATGATGTAATGAATGATCAAAGGCAAGTCATTTTTTCACAAAGATTAAAAATTTTAAAAGAACCAAATATCAATGGAATTTTAGATGATTTTTTAGAGGAAATTTTAAACAATTTAAACAATGCACGATTAAATTATCAAAAATCTGGAGATAAAAAAATTTATTTAACTGAAACTAAAAATATCACTGGAAATGCTGTAAGTGACGATGAATTATTGAAATTTGCTAAACTAGAAAAAACAGATTTTAACAAAAAGATTAAAAACCTATATTTAGACAAAAAAAATTCAAGAATTAAGATTTTAGATACTTCTCAAAACAGCAGTCTTGAGAAAAAAATATTTTTACAAATTATTGATTTTTCGTGGAGGTCACACCTCCAGTATCTAGAACAGCTTAGACAGGTGATTGGCTTAAGACAGTATGGTCAGAAAGATCCTTTGTCTGAATTTAAAAAAGAAGCGTTTCTTTTATTCGAGGCATTATTACTTAAAATTAAAAATGATTTAATTAAGTTTCTTTTAAATTTGAACATAGTAGTAAATAACGAAGAGCAAAAAAAAAATGATGAAGACAAAAATATAACTTCTATTGATAAATCAGAAAAAAAAGTTGGTAGAAATGAAAAATGTCCATGCGGATCAGGAAAAAAATTTAAACACTGTCATGGTAATATATGATATTAAATTTTTCTAAAAGCGTTAAGAGCTTTAGCCCTGGCTTCCTCATGTTTTACTATTGGAAGGGGATAGTTTTTTCCTAATTTAAAATTTTCCCCGTTGTAATCCCAGGGTCTGTGAATAAATTTTTTTGGTAAATTTTTTAATTCTGGAACCCATTTTTTTACGTACTCCCCGTCCTTATCAAATTTTTCCCCCTGCAAAATTGGGTTAAATATTCTAAAATAAGGAGCCGCATCTGCCCCGCAGCCGGCTACCCATTGCCAGCCCCCGACATTGCTTGCTTGGCTATAATCTAACAAACAATTCTTAAAATGCTTTTCTCCTTCTTTCCAGTCTATCAATAAATGTTTTACTAAAAATGATCCAACAATCATTCTCACTCTATTATGCATCCATCCAATAGAATAAAGTTCTCTCATGCCTGCATCAACGATTGGATATCCTGTTAAACCTTTTTTCCATAAATTTAAAAATTTGGAATTTTTTTGCCAAGGAAATTTATCAAATTTTTTCGAGTAATTTTTTTTTGTCATGTGAGAAAAATGATTAATCAATGAATGATTGAATTCTCTCCAACCTATTTCAGCTAAAAACTTTGAGGTCCCTATATTTTTATTTTTAATACATTCGTTCCAAATTGTTTGAACATGTATTTGTCCAAATTTTATATAAGGAGATAATTTTGATGTTCCACTTATATTTGGAAAATTACGCCCTTCAGAGTAATTTGTTATTTTGTTTTTTATAAAATTATTTAATATTTTCAAGGCACTTTCTTCATCGGGTGACCATATTTTTTCAAAGCTTTTAAACCAGTTTTTATTTGGTAATATTTTTTCAGATGTAATACAATTTTTAAAATAGTTTTTTTTTCTTATACACTTTTTAATTTTTTTTTCTTTTTGGGGTATTCTTTCAATATAATATTTTTCTGCTGTTCTCCAAAAAGGAGTAAAAACTTTAAACGGTGTGCCGTCACTTTTCTTTATTTCATTGATTTCATTTAGAGCATTGCCTTTATAAATTTTGTAGTAAATGTTTTTAGAAGTTAAAATTTTTTGAATGTTATCGTCAAACTTTAAGTAATCTGGTTCGTAGACTTTGTTCCAATAAATAGCAAAATCATTTTTCTTTAATAATTTTTCAAAAAAAACTTTAAAAGACTCAGTTTCAATGATTTCAAGATTTACATTTAAAATACTTAGTTTTTTTTTAAAATTACAAAGCGATTTACTTAACCACCATTTTTGAGCTTCTTGACTTTGATAAGTATTTTTTTTGTATAAGTAAAAAGCTACAACCTCATCATGGTTAATTGTTGCTTCTATAAGTCCATTATTTTTAGATAATCTAAAATCATCTCTAAGCCAAAAAAGTCCAATTTTTTTATTCATAGAATGATTATAAATAACAAATAAAATTTTATATTTCGATGATTAAAACTTATGGTGGTGGCCTTGGTAAGAATCGCACTTACGACACATACCTTTTCAGGGTACTGCTCTACTACTGAGCTACAAGGCCTAAAATCTAAAAGTAATTCTACCTTTAGTTAAATCATATGGCGTCATTTCGACCATAACATTATCTCCTGCTAGAACTCTAATTCTATTCTTTCTCAATTTTCCAGCAGTATGAGCTAAAATTTCATGGTTATTCTCTAATTTTACTCTAAACATGGCATTAGGTAAAAGCTCTGTCACTTTCCCCTTAAATTCTAAAGTTTCTTGTTTAGCCAATTAATTTCCTTTTTTTAATCTTATTTTAACTGAGTAAGCATGACCTTCTAAATTCTCATGCTTGGCTAAATTTATAACCGATGCGCCTAATCTTTCAATACCTGTTTTTGTTATTTTTATTAAAGAGTGTTTTTTTAAAAAATCATAAACTGATAGACCTGATGAAAATCTAGCAGATCCTGAGGTAGGTAAAACGTGGTTAGGTCCAGCCATATAATCTCCGATAGCCTCTGGTGAAAATTTTCCTATAAAAATAGATCCAGCATTCTTTACACCTTTAATAATTTCGTTGTTGTAATTCGTACAAAGTTCCAGATGTTCTGGAGCAATTGTATTAATTATTTCTATAATTTTTTTTTTACTTTTAGTAAAAATAGCTAATCCAAAATCCCTTAAACTTTGAGAAGCTATTTTTTTTTTTGGTAATTTTATTAATTGTTTTTTCAAAGATAAATTTACTAATTTAATTAAATTCTTATTATCAGTTATTAAAATGGATTGAGCATTGACATCATGTTCCGCTTGGGCAATAAGGTCTGCAGCAACTAAATCTGGATCAGCTGATTTATCTGCTACTACAGTTACTTCAGATGGCCCAGCTACCATATCAATTCCTACATCTCCAAACACTTCCTTTTTTGCGCAAGCAACAAATGCATTTCCTGGACCTACTATTTTATCTACCTTTTCAAAATTTTTTGTTCCATAAGCAAATGCAGCTATTGTTTGAGCTCCGCCAGTTTTATAAATTTTTTTTACACCACATTTTTTTGCAGCATAAACTATAGATGGGTTTATTTTGGAGTCTAATGCTGGCGTAGTTAAATATATATTTTTTACTCCAGCAACAATCGCGGGTATACAATTCATCAAAACAGTGCTCGGGTAACTTGCCGTGCCACCTGGAACATAAACACCAATTTTTTCAATAGGTGAATATTTATAAGATAATTCATTATTGTACTTATCTTTAAATTTATAGGATAAAAATTTTTGCTTGGAATGAAATTTTTTTATTCGATTGTAAGCTAAATCAATCGCTTTCTTTAATTCTTTATCAGTTCTTCTTAAAAAAATATTTATTTCTTTATTTGAAAAAGATAACTTTTTAGTTTTTTTTTTTTGATTTTTGAAAATTTTTTTTCATAATTTAAAACTGCTCTATCTCCATTTTTTTTTACATTTTTAATAATTTTACTTACTACTAAAGTTTGATTTTTTTGAATAGATTTTCTCTTATCTAAAAATAGCTCTAGAGTCTTCAAAGAATTTTGATTGTTATAATTTAAAGTTTTTAACATTATATTGCTTGATGCTTTGGTTTACTTTTTGCATCCCAGGCTTCTCCTTGATCATCTAGAGTTACCTCTATTACCTCAGAAATCACTTTTATTATTGAGTCGCCAGCAAAAATAATTTTCATTTCATAGTTATTATCAGGTGTTACATTCGTTTCAATAGCTAGAAAATCTAAAAATTTATCTTTACTAAGTTGGTTGATGTTTTTTGATAATATTTTTAGAACATTTTCAAATTTTAAAATTGTCCTTATACGTTTATTTTTCCTAAATACTCCTTTTTCAACATCTTCCCACATAAAGCGGTTTAGTTGCATAAGAAAAATTTTGTTTTTCTTTAAGTTAGCTATGTCAGAAACACTTACTATTGAGTCTTGAAGATGTGCGGATACTATTCTCAAATCTTCTTCTTTTTTTGCAATAAGTTTAAGATTTTTAGGCTTCATTTCAGACTCTTTTAATTTCAGCTTTACAACTTTTTAATTTACTTTCCAAAAATTCATATCCTCTATCAAGATGATATATTCGATTTATAATAGTTCTATTTTCTGCTACTAAACCAGCTAGAACTAAACTGACTGAAGCTCTTAAGTCAGTAGCCATAACTTCAGCACCAGTTAATTTAGTTGGACCTTTAATAATTGCTGTTTTGTTTTTAATTTGAATGTCTGCTCCCATTCTCTTTAATTCTGGCACATGCATAAACCTATTTTCAAATATATTCTCTCTTATTTTAGACACACCGTTAGCTTGAGTTAAAAGCACCATTAGTTGTGCTTGTAAATCAGTTGGAAAGCCAGGGTAGGGTTTTGTTGAAATATTTATCTTTTTTAATTTTTTATTTTTTTTAATTGTGATTGATGTTTTGTTTTTTTTTATTTTAACGCCTATTTTTTTTAAAATATCTATTTCGCTCTTAATAATTTTCGGATCGATTTTATCAATTGTTATATTATTTTTTACCTGCAATGCACTAGCGATCATATAGGTGCCAAGTTCTATTCTATCGAAAATCACATTATGAACAATTTGTGAATTTTTTATTTTCCTGTGTTTAATAATTATGTTTCTACCTTTTAAATTAATAATTAATCCTAATTTTTTAAGAAATTTTATTAAGTCTTTTACTTCTGGTTCAATTGCACAATTTTTAAGGACAGTTGTTCCTTCTGCTTTAGCGGCAGCTAGCAATGCATTTTCTGTTGCTCCAACTGAAATGCTGGGAAATTTAATAATATTGCCTTTTAAACCGTTTTTTGCATCAGCTATTATGTATCCATCTTTAATTTTTATTTTTGCTCCCATTTTTTTTAGAGCAAATAAATGTAAGTCAACAGGCCGTGTACCTATAGCACATCCTCCGGGCAAAGACACTTTTGCTTTACCGTATTTAGTTAAAAGCGATCCTAAAACAAGGACTCCGGCCCTCATAGTCTTAACAAGTTTATAAGGAGCTAACGTGTTAATCTTATTACCATTATTATTAATTTTGATGATATTTTTTTTTTTAATAATTTTTGTTTTTAAACCAATAAAATTTAAAAGTTCAACCATCGTAAAAATATCTTTTACCAGAGGAATATTTTTTAGAGTAACCTGGTTTGCGAGAATGGATCCTGCTAAAATTGGCAAGGTCGCATTTTTAGACCCAGAGATTGAAATTTTTCCACTTAATTCTTTCTTGCCTTTAATTATTAACTTTTCCATTAAAGAAATTAAACTTTTGGGAGTGTTACACCTTTTTGTTTCATATATTTACCTTTTCTTTTAGCGTAGGTAATATTTGGTTTTTCATTTCCTTTCAAAAAGATAAATTGAGCTACACCTTCATTGGCATATATTTTTGCTGGTAAGGGAGTGGTGTTTGAAAATTCTAATGTAACATGACCTTCCCATCCAGGTTCTAGAGGTGTTACGTTCACTATAATTCCGCATCTTGCATAAGTTGATTTACCTAAACAAATTACCAAAACATTATCAGGAATTTTAAAATATTCCATTGTTCTAGCTAAAGCAAAAGAATTGGGAGGAATTATGCATTCTTTGCCAATTTTAGTAACAAAACTATCTTTTTTAAAAACCTTTGGATCAACTATACCTGAGTTTACGTTTGTAAAAATTTTAAATTCATTTGAAACTCTCGCGTCATATCCATAAGAGGACAGTCCAAAAGAAATCTTTCCTTTTCTCACTTGTTTGCTAACAAAAGGCTTGATCATTCCTTTTTCTTTTGCAATCTTTTTAATCCACTTATCTGAAAGAACTGTCATTTTTTTTCTTTTCTTTTTTTTGATTTTTTTCTTTTTTTTAAATTTCTCT
>Ga0233438_10002961_pt1 | contig 16161 bp, 14 predicted proteins | sample SI_123_September_FD_182720 | JGI IMG/M metagenome (GOLD analysis project Ga0233438, IMG submission 182720) | Seawater microbial communities from Saanich Inlet, British Columbia, Canada - SI_123_September2016_10_MG | ecosystem: Environmental > Aquatic > Marine > Inlet | place: Canada: British...
ACAAAAAGGGGGCCGTTGTCGACCCCCTCTGTTTAGTTATTTGATTGTGTGTCTTTTATGTTACAGAATTATCCCTCTAATTCCTCTGTCGGTTTTACTTTGTATAAACGTAAGAAGCGCCGCTAAATGCGGCAGTAAGCGGATTATCTCTAGCACCAACTACAATATAATCCCCATCCATGGCGACGGCCCTGCCAAACGTACCAGATCCTTCTGGAGTAGGGGCTTGTAACTTAGTCGATTGAGTCCAAGTTGTTCCTGATCTTTCAAAGATATAAAATGCTCCTGCATCGGTTACTGTATCATCATCTCGGTGAGCACCAACTACAAGGGTATCACCATCTACTGAAACTGAAACACCGAAATAATCTGTATTGCCTACAGATGAGGCTTGAATTTTTTGCTGTTGAGACCAAGTGCCGCTTTCGCCCGTTGTGCTAGTAAAGATGTAAACTGCGCCTGCATTAGTTGCTCCAGTATCTTGATATGGAACTCCAACAGCAAGCGTATACGATCCATTATAATAATCTAAGTCAGGTCGACCAACCTGATCACTTGCCTGTATGTCGGAAGGAACTAAAGCCTCTTGGTATGAATATAGTGTATTGCCAGAATTCATTTTGTAAATCCCAATATAACCAGCGTCACTAGCATAAGTATCTCTTTTGTTAAAACTAATTGCAATAACAGGTTTTCCATTTGAGTCCTTGCATATGTCAACGTATTCGCCAGCATTGTCGCCAGCAGCGCCGTTGGTCACTATTCTAATCCTCCACTGATTCGCTCCAAGGGTATTTGTGACAGTAGTTCCAACTCTTCTTAAGGTTACACTTCCACCTATGTTATCTGTTGATGTAAAAATATCATAATTCGGCATTCCTATAATAATGTCATCGCCATCAATTGCCACATCAGCCCCAAAGTAAACTGCCGAAGTATTGTTTGATGCGCTAAACGTGTATCCTGTTTGCATATTGCTGGGATATAATTTTGATTCCTGACTCCAAGTTGTTCCTGATCTATTGAATATGTAGACGGACCCATGATTGGTGCCATCAGCTTCTTCTGCCCTCGCTCCAATAATAATAGTGTCGCCAGATATATCAACCGCATAACCAAACTCATCCCCGTTTGCCTGATCACTAGCAACTAATTGCTGTTGTTCAGTCCAAGTATTTCCTGACCTAGTAAATACCCAAACATGGCCAGAAAATCCCCATCCTCCGACAACAAGAGTGTCACCATCAATTGCAACACTTGAACCTACTCTGGCATATGCATTAGTTGAGCCAGTAGTAGTCGTTCCAATGGATGGAACCAGAGTTTGCTGATGAAAAGCGTCACCCCATCCAAATGCTAATGTAAATGCACTTACTACATTAACCGCGCCTGTTGCGCCATCAGTCACACTAAAAGTAATACTGAAAGTTCCAGCATCTGCTTCTGTCGTAGATGGTGTGATAGTGAATACATTATCTGCCTGCGAAACCGTAGCCGTACTACCGAGCGATCCTGTTGTGACTGCATAAGACCATGTGAGCGGGAATCCTTCTGGGTCGGTAGATACAGCGGTAATAGTCGTAGCGGTTCCATCGGTCGCTAAATCATAAGTTGCATTAACACCTGTAATATCAGTTGGCGATGCATTAGTCATGGTAGCAATCAAAAACCAACCCGTACCAGTATAAGCAAATATTTTATTTAAATCGTTTACTAATGCTAGATCTCCATTAACCATACCAGTATGGGCAATCAATGCTGCCATATTTGCAAAGGTTTGCATACCAGTTGCACCAGTAGCCATTGCTGCAGCAGTTAGTTTTCTATTTGATGGAGTAACTGTTTTGTCAGCAATTTGGGAAAAAGCTCCGCCTCCCCCAAATGCTTTTGCAATTAAACTTGCTTTCGATGCCATAAGTAAAACCTCTTTAAATAGTAGCTTTATTGGTATTTATATCAAAATCTAGCTAGATATTTAGCAATATGTCCAACAAATGGTAATAACATAACAGCCATCAATAAATTCATTCCAGTGTGCGCCATTGCTATTCGTAATGTATCACCTTTTGGCATGCCGTCAGATACAAAGAAACCAGCTAGCCATATTGTTCCTGTCGTTCCGATATTAGCTCCAAGTACACACGCGATAGCTGCAGGTAATGGTAGCGCTCCACTTGCAACTAACGCAATAATAGCTGTAGTGGATAATGACGATGATTGCCATAATAAAGTCATAGCAATTCCACCAATAAACATATAGATTGGATTACCTAAGAAAAATTGTAGATGATCCATATTTCCCATGGATTTCATACCACCAGAAAATGTCTTAAGGCCTATATAAAATATAATAAGACCAACGAGAGTCGTAATTAAAGGGTTTCCGAGTTCCATTTTCTTGACTTTCTTTGTAAGTTTTTTGATATTATCCATACAATTATTCCATTGTAATTAAAAAAATAGCAAGCCATATAGACTTGCTATTATATATTAGGGTTTGTAGCTATAACTATGTAACAGATTTATTATATTTTAAGGTCGAAAACCTGCTTTGAACTTACGTCGAACACTACGTCTTGTAGTTGTTGTTGACACCTGTTTACGCTTTGTATTTAGCTGAGGTTGAACTACGTCAGGAGTCAATCGCTCAACTTCTGATTGGACAATATCATCCAGTTTTTTATCAAGTGAAATAGTTTCAGCCATATCACCAATAATCTCATTTACAGGAGCATCCATAATATCCTGCACTACATTCTTAATATTCATTACGCATTTCCTTTAAGGTTGAGGGGAGCCAAAGCTCCCCTTTTTGATTAAGCCGCGTTAGCCAATTCAACTGCACGCTCTGCAGCTTTTACTTTACGAACTTGATTACCACCAAACCATTGGCTATGTAAACGATTTTCTGCATTACGACCTTGAACGTGATCAGTAATATAAGTTACTGAATTTAAAGCCTGCCACCAAGAACCTTCGGCATATTGAGCTCCAGGCTGAGTTTCTAATGCGTCATAGCAAAGTTTAGCATTACGAGAAAGATCATCGTATGATGATACTGGAGAATCAATCTTATCTTCTTTGCGTGAAGTGTTTGGATAGACATCATTGTAGTACTGAATAAGAGACTCTGCAGTAACTTTCCGGCTACCAAGAAATTCAGCCATGTCTTTGTATTTAGCAAATTTCTGAGATGCAATACCCAGTGTAGTTTTAACTGCTTCTGGATCAAATACATTCCGGTGACCAACACTTACCGAACGTTCAGCTTTTGCACCAAGTGACCATTCTAATGTATTGGCACAAACAACCCGAACAGGAGTAAAACGAATATTAATTCCTTTACCATATTGATGTGGATTTGAAAAAAGCATATATGCTTCTACAGTATCTTCGCCAAAGACATCGAATGACTCTTTGATTTTAGCAAGTGCCCAAACATTTTGACCGCCACGAAGAGATCCGGCAGTATGCATCTCCATATCACCAGCCATTACATATTCTGAAAAGAATTCAAACGCTGTTTCATTCTGAACAGGGTTCCAATCTGGACCAACGTTAGTTAAGATTTTATTATCCGAAGAACGAACTAAAGCTGATTGACCAGTTTTAATAGTTTGAGTAGCACCACTTGCATGAGGTATATTAACTACTGCATCATGTTTTTCAACTGTCCAATTTAGTCCAGCTTTTGTCATCATTTGTTGAGGAGTTAAATCATTAGAAACTTCAGTTCCAAGACCATGCCAAGGTACGCTACCAGCGTAAGCCATTTGAGCAACTCCATCGATCATTTCTACTTCATGTGCCATTTGCAAATTCCTTTGTTTTGCTTTGATATGTATATTCTAACATAATACTAGTAAATTGTAAACCCCTAAAATGCATTTTATTTGCATTTATTTAAACTTTTTTTCAGGATCCAGGAGGAGTTGAACCTCTATCTTATACCTATTTGCAGATAGGAGAGCCTAAGCTGCAACTCAAGCTCAAAGATACACCGCAGTCGCCAAACCACTGGAACCAGAAAAAAAGTTTATATACTTCTTAAGAAGATGTAACTCGCAACTTATGTTTCCAACATCTGAACAATACATATTATCCCATCTCTACAATCATCTTTCTGGTCCGTATCATCAAAAACCAGGGCTATGACTGAAGCGATTTGAGCAGGATAGCAGAGGCTCATTTCTCTGTTGTACAAACGATTTACACCTACTTAAGAAGTATAGTTAGGACTTACAGGATTATTCCATGCCTTTTATTATGCGGCCAGATCAAACCATTCTGGATTTGTTTCCAGCCAGCGATCTAGCGTTTTGCGGTCCACATTTAAGCCTGCGGCTAGATCGTTCATTTGCTGATCCTCAGCAGACTTGAAAGCGGCTTCAGCTTCAGCCTCGGCCTGAATTTGTTCACATGCATTTTTAATGCATGCATTGAGTTCATCATCTGACATAGATGAGAAATCGAAGCTACGGCCATAGCTTTTGCTATAGGCTTCAGCTATTGTGTAGTAAGCGTCTTCTTCAAGCTCGATACGCTTGAATTCAGCTAAAGTGCCGGTTGGTACACGATCTGCCCAGTAAGCAGTCTGCTCAGGACCTGGAAGGCGGCCCATCCAGTTACCAGGAGCTTCAGCTTCGAATGCATCAGCTTCAGCGTGTTGAGCCAGGATGTGATCTACTAGTTGCTTTTCCATAATATATCTCCTTTTGTTAATACTAATATAATACATTTTAGAGTAAATGTAAAGGAGTATTTTCATTTATTTGTATATTGCATATAAGTGTTACATTTTTATTACAGTTATTTATGTATAAATAGATATAGCGAAATACATGACATTTTTGATTTTTAATATGGATTAATAACAATTAAGAAAGAAAAGTTATGATCGATCCAATCACTGCTATTGCTGCGGCATCAGCTGCATATAAAGGATTAAATGCCATTGTAAGTGCAGGGCAGGAATTAGAAAACTGTACTAGTCAATTAGGTAAATGGTTCGGCGCTTTAAACGATATTAATAGAGCTGAAGAACAGAGAAAAAGACCACCACTTCATGCAAAGTTAATGGGTTCTGGTTCTATAGAAGAAGAAGCATTTGCTATTCTTACTCATAAGAAGAAAATGAAAGAGCAAGAAAAAGAAATAGCTTTTATGTTGAACATGAGATTCGGTCCTAATACTTGGGATGAAATGTTAGAATTAAGAAGATCCATTAAGAAAGAACGTGAAGAGACGATTTATGCAGCTGAAGAATTTAAACATGCCATCATTGATGGAGCCATCATGGTAGCACTTTCACTTGGAATATTAGGCTCAGTTTTTTTAGGTGTCTATCTTATCGGTTCTGTACAAACTCCTCCATGGTGGTAAAATGATACAAGTATTCATGTTAGTATTAATTATGGGAATAGGTGAAGATAGAAAACCTATTGAAGAAACATTATATTTTAAATCAATTATTACATGCAATTTGACTGCAAAAGAATTGTCAAAAAGATGGGGACACTGGTCACACATGGATCAAGTAACTGTATATTGTGTGCCAGCGTCAGTTGATTCTAAAACTAAACTAATGGATGTTATCGACTAGCAAGTGGATTATCTAAAGCCTTTGTAATTAAATTATTTAAATCAGTTTCAATACGATTAATTTCTTTATCTACACCAGATTCCATTGACGTAATTTTAGCTTCAACCTTACTTACCATTGCATCTACTTTATCATCAAATCTATCTGAAGCAGCATCTACTGATTTACGAGAATCATCTTTACCCTTATCAATCATTCCCTCGACTTTATCAATAGTTCCATTGACTTTAATTTCAAGTCGAGTAATCATACTTTCAGTTCTCATGATTGAACTTCTAAGTGACCCAGTTGTTTGACTAATATTTTCTTGAGTTTGAGTTACGCTATCTCGAATTGTTTTAATTTGACTTTGAAATGATTCTACAATTGCTCTTGTAGATTCAAGCTCTTCACGAGTAACCGCTAATTCTTCTGTAATAGCACTTAGATCAGGAGCAACATATTCTTGAATCTGTTCTTTCATATTACGGTAATCATTATAAAATTCAAATCCACCCCACGCGGCTCCTCCTAATGTACTCAATGCTGTTAATAGCACAAACATCTTTCCACCTGTAAACTTTAATCCACCAAATTCTACCTCTGCCATTATTTTATTCCTTTAAAATTTAATTTCTTTTCCAACTACTATTCCTATTTTTTTATTTTCAATACTCGGCATTATAAAAAATGTTTTATATTTTAATCTTATGAGTGGTAATATATCTTTATAGTATCCACTTGCAATTCCAACCTCTGCACTTAAATCATTATTAAAATCAATATCAGAAGAAACAAAATAGCTCATGCGCTTTTCACTATTATAAAATGCTCCAATATTATAGTCTTGATAACTAAATCTTCCATAAGGATGAAATTCATTATAGTCTTGATTCATATTTAAATGAAGAGTTAAAGCTAATCCTAATTCTAACATGTCATTACCTTAAATTCGGATATTGCAAATCTTCCATTGCACCAAATGTTGGATCATTTACAAACCATCTTGAAAATTCGTGATCAACTGTTGGCTTAGGTGGATAGAAATAAATATCTGGTACTTCCATTTCACCGTAATCAAAATCAGGTACAAATGCAATTAATGCTAGTAGTTGTGCTTGAATTATCATTTGCTCTTCAATTGTATCTGCGTTGTCTATTTTCTTTCTTAATCCTTCAATTTTAGCTGCGACTAATGCCTTAATCTTTTCTGTTCTGCTATCCTTTTTTTCTTTTTCACTAGGCTCTGGCTTTTCTTCTTTTTTCTCAGGTCCAGTAGCATCTTCCTCAGATTCAATGGTTTCGTCAGTATCTTTACCTTCATCTACTTCTTTATCCTTTCCATTATCATCTTCAGAGCTAGTATCTTCCCCAGTGTCTTTTTCTTCTCCGTCATCACTCTCGGACTCGCTCGATTCATCATCGGATGATTCCTTACTTTTTCCATCAGTATCGGATCCAGATCCGTCATTCTTTTCTGGCTTGGCTGGTTTTTCTTGCGACTCCTGCTCTGGCTCGGATCCAGACTCTCCTTTTCCTGAATCTCCTCCTCCATCTCCTTCGCTTGAGTCGGAGGTATTTGATTCAATAATTTCTGTTTCAGTTCGTCCATTTGATGAATCCTCCACTTGTAATTCTATTTGAGCTATTTCTTGTTCTATAGATTCTGTACTGATATCACTTACAACCGGAATTTCTTCTACAATTACTGGTTGAGGAATTATAACTGGTTGAATAATAGGAATATCTGGCACTACAGTAACATTTAGTTCAGCAATAGGTTGAGATGTAATATTAGTTTCTGCTAATATTTCTTCTATTGACTCTGGAGCTGTTACTGCTACATTACTTTCTGTGTTAGGAGCAATATAATTCGGACAACCCAGATCATATTGACTATCTAATTCACATTGTTGATTATAATAAGCAACCTGATATAAAGGACAAGATGGTGAATATAATTGATCTATATTACATTGTTGATTAAGATATGCTGTATCGTATCCTGGACAACCAGAATCATATAAAGTATCAGCCTCACAAGCTTTATTATAAAGATATGCTACATATGCTTCTGCATAACCCGGACACGTAGGATTATATAAAGTATCTAAATCACACGGATTATTTCTATATGTAAACCACATAGATCCATCTTTTACTACAGGACCATAATACCCGTTCCATTGTCCATTGTCTTGTGCAGTTGTAACAAATGTAATATCACCTAATTGTGCTGGCGTATAAATTGTTCCAGATCCTGTAAGGTGATTAAATATTTCCATATAGTCTTGTTCTACTTGCCATACAGATCCACCTTCTACTTCTTCATTTGAACTATGAGCGTTTTCCTCATACCAACTATACCATGTATCATAATCATAAGTTTTAGTTTTTACCACATTTCCTGCAGCATCTGTTAAAGTAACAACAATATTTAATGTATCTAGCTGATCAGCATATTCACCAGTAGCTTTCATATTCTCGTCAAGTCGACTTGATATATCAGCATCACAATATACTTCAGTACCGTCTGATTTAGTTACGTTAAAACACCCATTAATATATTTCCAGCTATAGTGTATTTTATCTAAACTTATTCCAGTCCCAGCATCTGAAAGAGCTTCATTTATAGCTATTCCTAATGCAAAACTATCAGCACAAGCTCCCCATTGTAAGGCATTTCCACCCCATGTATTACTAGTCGAAGGTATTAAATTTAAGTGTGTTGATCCACCTACGCATGAACCCATTGTCATAGTGCCATCAGTAAGATCACCGATTTCTGGACTAGTTGTTATTGATCCATCATTATTTGTCACGTACGTAGGTGCGCCACCAGAAGAGGTTGGTGTACTTGCAGATTCTAAAACTAAATCTTGAGAGCTAGCCGGCCGCGGCAAGCAAAAGAAGCATAAGAAGAGCACCACCAATAGCACTTTTGCCAGTATCCCATTGCCTTTTCTGAACATCTGCTTTTGTCTCCGGAATAATTATTGCAGGAATTTTCTTTTTGCCTGATGGCTTTTTCCATTCAACCTTTGCGTCTTCACCAATTTTACCATAAATTGGACAAGGTGTTCCTGCCATTCCCATAGCATCGTATACTCTACGGTCTTGACATAAGACCGATACTGCCGCAACTTTCATTCCAAAGTCATATAATGTTTTTGATATTTTAAGTCTTTCACAATTCTGATCGGTAACAGTTTCTCCAGTTGATATACCTAAAATTTGCGTCTGTACTGCGCCGGATATGCCAACAGTACATAAGTCTTGAGAACTACCTCCAGCACTTGGAGAAATAGCACTTGGTGGAGGAGAAATTACAATTGTTCTACCTTTAGAGTCTGTTTTGCTTTTACTATTAGTTGTGGAGTCTATTACAGTTTGCGCATACAAAACAATAGGCTTTGATGCACACGCAGTAACTAATAGAAATAATAGCACTAGTAATTTTTTACTCATAATCGACTCCTTTTAACATTACTATTTATATAAAAAAAGAGGAGCATTTTTGCTCCTCTTACTATAGTGCTAGTGATATCATAGTATCACTAATCAGCCTAAAATAGGTATTAGTGATACTATGGTATTATTTATTTAGAATGAGAACGAGATTCCTGCATCAATCCATTGGCGATCTGCATCGTCATTCATTACGCCTACTTTAGCAATTGCTCCACCAAGATCATACGAAACGCCGAATCCAGTATAAGATACATCAGCAGAACCTACTGTAGCAACATCTTTTTGAAATACTGTACCAGTAAGAGCTGAAAGACTATACGAAAGACTTACTGCTGTTTCTTCAACATCAGCCGCAGTTCCGTTATCATCTTCTGATTGTGCGATCTGAGCATTAATTCCACCCATAGTCACGCCAGCACCAATCGAAGTTTGTGTAGCTGTTCCAATTTGAGAACGACCAAGACCTACATTAACAGCTGCTCCGCTTAGATCTTGAGAATACGAAAGACCCATAGCGTTATTGCTTCCTGATTGAATTGTAGTATCCATTGACAACGAAGCAGTAACACCCATTGTGCTTAATTCCCAACCAAGATTATGAGCATTTGATTGATATGCTAATTCGTTGTTATCACCAAGACCTGCAATACCAACACCAGCAACATCACCTACCGCAACTTCGTCTGCACCGTCAAGATCGCCCATTGAGATTTTACCAAATCCACCACTAATATATTGCGAACCAGCAGTACCAGCATTACCAGCAACAGCGTTATCAGCGCGGATAGTTGCACCAAAAGAAAGTCCGTTATCAAGTGTGCCTTCACCAGTAAAAGCAATACGTACACGATTTACAGCAGATGTTGTATCTTTAACAGCATCAGTTCCTACAGTACCATCAGCAGCATCGATGGCCGCATCCCAAGCAGAAATAGCTGCATTATACGATGTTACTTGAGCAGCAGTAGGACCAGAAATGAGACCATATGCTGTAACAGCTGCAGCACGATCCGCACGAAGTTCAGTAAGCAATGTAACAGCTGTTGAATCATTAGTTGCAGCACCAGCGCTTAGATCAGCGGCCCATGTACCAACCGCAGTATCAAGAGCAGTAATTTGAGCTGCTGTATAAGCACCTTCAGTAGCAGCAACAGCCGCAGTACCTTCAACATTCTGTACACCCATTCGAGCTGTCCCAGTAATACCAAGTTTGAAATCAGCTGCAGATGCTACAGATGTAAGTGAAGTTGTTGCAAGCAAAGCAACAGCAAAAGTTGTGAACTTCATAGTTTATTAATCCTTATTATTTTTAAAATATATTTTGTGAAATGTACGACTTTTCTGTTGCTAGGTAAGTCGCCAACCCCCTGTGTTAGGCTGCTATTGCAACGTAACCAGATGGAGCACAATTATTGTTTGCACTTGTAAAGTTCTTCGCGTTAACCCAGCTTAGATCGGGATAGTCTCCATGTTTCCGTCAACATCTGTCGATCCTATTTCAGCCCCATCAAAAAGACACGAATAAGTAATGGACCAATACGATAATTCTTATATGGATTACCGCTGTTGTATCTAAAATCTCCCCATTGAAAAGGTTCTCCTTTAGTCCAACTTATCCAATGAAAGTCCATTATTTAGTATCCTTATGGTGGAGCTGTCGGGTACCGCCCCCGAGTCCAGTATGCATCTAGTTAATATCATCAACTACATAGTATATATTAATAATACACTATTTTAGTATGAATGTAAATAACTAATTATTTAACTGTGACATATATGATACATATTATATATACCTAGGTTATACACCTTCTTTATATAACATTATAATTTCCTAACATGTATGTTACTGTTTTAACTAAAAACTATACTGATGTATAGTCCCGCCACGATTTAAAAAGAACATTTTAGTGCCGTCAGAGTTGAATTCTACTTCATTTGGTGTATCACCTTGGGTCGTTACGTCAAAGCTAATATTGTCGTAAGTAACATTTCCTGATGCCATACTAAAACCATTCGTCAATGAGTACTGGTAGATTCTATCGTTAGTATCACATGCAACGAACATTTTGGTTCCATTAGCACCGAATGTTAGACCTGTTGCGTATCCGGATTGGGTCGATATGTCAAAGCTAATATTGTCATATGATGCTGACGAAAGATCGAATCCGGTGGTCAATGAGTACTGGTAGACAGAGTTAGTCGGGCCAACCATGAACATTTTAGTACCATCAGAGTTGAATGCCAGACTTTGTGGGTTCCCATCTTGAGACAATGTTGCAAAGTTAATATTGTCGTATGATACTGACGAAAGATCAAATCCAGTGGTCAATGAGTACTGGTAGACCTTATCAGTACTCCGACCGAGTACGAACATTTTGGTTCCATCGGTATTGAATGCAATATCTGTTGGACCTGTTAATGAAGGTGACGATAAGCTAAAGCTAATATTATCGTAGGTAACATTTCCTGCCGCTAAACTAAAGCCATTTGTTAATGAGTACTGGTAGACTGTATCGGCGGCCCATCCAAGAACGAACATTTTAGTACCATCAGAGTTGAAACTCATACCTCTTGGAGAACTTTCTTGCGATGCAACGCTAAAACTCAGGCTGTCATAGGACGCATTGGAAATGTCCTGCCATCCAAATACCAATGTAAATGCACTTACTGCGCTAACAGCTCCAGTTACACCATCAGTCACACTAAAGGTTATACTGAAAGTTCCAGCATCTGCTTCTGTCGTGGATGGCGTAATTGTAAACACATTATCTGCTTGTGATACTGTTGCCGTACTACCCAAAGAACCCGTTGTGACTGCATAAGACCAAGTAAGAGCAAATCCTTCAGGATCAGTAGAAACTGCAGTAATAGTTGTGGCTGTACCATCTGATGCTAATGAATACGCTGCATTAACACCAGTAATATCAGTTGGCGATGAATTAGTAACTGTAGCAATTAGAAACCAACCAGTGCCAGTATAAACAAACATTTTATTCAAGGCAGTGACTAATGCAGTCTGTCCAGCAGACATTCCAGTTACTGCAATCAATCCAGCCATATCTGTAACTACCGTAGCATTGCCTGGTTCTTCAGCAGCTTGTGTTACACCACCAACAACTTTTTTAGTTTTAAGTTTACCAGATCCATCTGCTTCTAACTTAACTGCATTAGCACCAGTTCCAATTTTAAGAGAAGGTAAAATAATTTCACCACCTGATCCAGCAGATATCGAAGCTGAGTCACCGAGATATAGTGTATCAGAACTAAGATAAAGTGATCTAAATTTATTTGTAGCTGAGCCAAGATCGTAGGCGCTATCTGTATCTGGTATGATACTTGACGGGACAGTCAATAAACTGTTAGGTTGACTTGCCCAGCGACCCTTCGCTGTATTGTATATGAAATTTTCGCCTGATGGAGCTGTATATGTATCTCCGTTAGATGGGCTATCTGGAAAATTCATTGCCATTTATTTTATCCCTTTAATTCCGCTGTAAGTGTCGTGAAGTTTTAGTGTGTGCATTATGATTTGTTTATTCTGAATATGTGTTTTTTATCTAAATAAACGAGCTCTTGATGGTTTGTTGCGACCCCCACCATTCTATCGCGCGAACCTTTATATGGTGATGCCCATGTGGAAACGGGTGTATTATTTATAGTTGATAAGTCCCAAGCTGTTGATAATTTGAATATATAAGAAATTGGATCGTTATAAGATGAAAGTATTAACGTAGTTCCAAAATCATCAAATCTACCTGTACAAATCGCAACACCATCATCACTCCATGTTTTTGTTGGTCTATCTGGTTGAACTACAGAAGAATGAGGCTCCCATACATAAGGAGTTCCTGCTGTTGACAGATCATACGCTGTTGATAGTGGATATTCTATCAATTTTGCGCTCATTGTTGCTATTGTGATTTCTTCTTCAAATACATATATTTTTGTTCCATCATTATTATATTGTACCCATAACATTCCATCTGTAGTTCCACCAGATGATAACGCAATCTCTTGAGTTGCATCTGCTGTTGCTGTTGAAATATCCCAAGCAGTTGACATATTCCACTTTATAACTTTATCACTGCTGTATCCACATGTAACTAAATGTGAGCCATCTGGCGCAAAATACATACCAGATGCGTTTGCTTCTACGTTTAATAGTCTGTTACCTATTGTAGCACTTGATAATTGGTGTGGGGTTGACATATTATATTCTATAACATCGTCTGTGGTATTATCGCAAATCCAAAACTTAGTACCATCTGGTTTTATTTGAAATGCCGTAGGTTCGGCTAAGTTATGATAAAATATATCGTCACCATACGCCCATTTTAAATTATATGGTGTTTCTGCACTAATACCGTTGTATGACAGAGCATCATTGAGATATGGAAACTCTAAAACATTACTTTCGGGGCTTGTTTCTGACAGATCTTCGGATGCAGTTTTTATAGTTGTATATAAAATGGTTCCATCAGAATTCCATTGTAAGTCTCCTATAAAATCTGCGATGCCAGTTGTTGTCTCAGGAAATCTTCCGCCAAAAACTGCCCATCTTTGTTTTAGTGGATGTTCTACTGTAAATAAATTCCACTGCGTTGCTACTGTCAACTCTACAATGCAAGGAAAAGCATTTGCTACATTAGTAGCAAAATAAACTTTGTATCCATCTGGATGCCAAGTTATACCTTGTAATGCCGAGTGGTCTTGATTTCGCCCAAGGTGATTCATATAATGATTCCAAACATTAGGGACCGTTGTAAACAGCCCACCTGTGTGTGGGGAGTTGTATTGTTGCTGATACATATGAAAGTATCCAGTTGCGCCAGAAGAAGTGGTATCAAGAGTCATTGAAAATATACTACCATTAGTAGAACAACTAAATTGTAATACCCGACCGTTGGTGATATAATAAAATTTTGATCCATCGCCACTAAAAGTCATGCTATCAATTCTATCGCCCATCGCCGGGGCGGAATTTACGTTTGACTGTCCTGTAAGACTATTAAGATCAACATAATATGGTGATGTCAAGTTGGATGAAGATATTGATGTTATATCATACGCAGATGGAACGTCCCACTGAAATATATGCGAATTTCCAAAGTAGGCAGGTGATGTAATTGCTTGAGGCGACACTATCAATTTTGTTCCATTATGATTAAATGTCATGGCGCGCGGTGACATGTTGCCTATACTTGTTCCATCTGAAAAACTAAGTCCAATTGGTGTACTACCGCCATAGTCAGTTCGGAATAGGCTAAAATCTGGCGTTAATGAACCATAATTACCAGACTGAAATTGAATACTTTGTAATTTTCCGGTCTCGGCTAATGAAAATTGTTTATACCCATGAGTAATATAGTCCGGCGATTTGAGATGGCTTGTCACCTTAATATAGAATGTATTACCATCTGGTGACAGTACAAAAGAATTGTCTTCTCTGTCATCGCCCGGGAGCTGTGAAAGAATTTTTTCTTTCAAAGTGGAACTAGATTGTGATGATACTGATATATCCCAAGGGGTACTCAAAGTAATACTTTGCGTATTGTAGGTTTGATACGCTGAACTATTTTGTAAAATGCCAAACATAATAAATTTTGTACCATCCGGAGAAAGTACAAAATTTATTGGCTCTGGTGTGTTTATATAAGTACTTGGTAAATATGAAGCATTCCATGTATTAGCAGCGGCATTTTCATTGCTATACTGGTAACGGTAGGTCAAGGTGTTTGTTGGACTAGAATAATTCAAAGTAGTAATATCATATGGTGTTGTCATGGTACATTGTTTCATGTATGAAGTAATGGTCGAACTCCCCCCATTAGTGCTCATAAGATACATGTTACTACCATCAGAACTAATGTGTAGTCCAAAATTATTTCCTACGGTTTCTTTAATTGCTGTATATGAGGCGGTGGTAATATCCCATGGCGTTGATAATGTAAATTGAAAAATATCATCTACACTATCATCAGTAATATAGAGATAACTTCCGTTTGCCGAAAAACAAAATCCCTCTACATGGGTATGTGGTGCTGTGGGATGTTCAGCAGTCAAATATTCTATAGAACTTCCATCTATAGTAGTTGGTTCATATGCCGTTCCTAAATCAACTTGAATAAGTTTGTTCTCTGATGATACTGGTTCGTTCCCGCCGAACGCAAAATACATTTTTGTGCCATCGTTATTAAATGACATATCCTTGACTATTTCGCCAATATATCCCCTCAGTTGAACTGTTTGTTTAGTATAGTCTATGTTCATGGTTGATACGTCCCATGCACTACTTAACGCATATTCAAATAATTCCTCGCGATTTTTGCTAATTTGCCAAGCTCTCAATCCGTCTGGAGAAAAAGTTAAAGCGTTGTAAGACCGCATGTCATTCCAAAATTCAACAGACTTTGTATAATAATTGTTATCAGCATAAGCATCTTTAAGATCATAATGACCGAAGTTTCTTATTTTTAAAGTAAAATCTAAAATGACTGTTGTGGATTTCGTAACTGTTGTATTCATATGGTCAGTTACAGAAACAGTAATTCCAAAACTTCCAGCATGGGCCAGGTTGGATGATGGGGTAAATGTCAATACATTATTAGTTAAATTTACTGTACAAATATTGCCCACCGAACCTGCCGTAACTGCATAGGACCAAGTTAAAGGATAACCTTCAGGATCAGTTTCAGTCAAGGTAACAGAATTTGCAACACCATCAACTCTTAAATATATATTTTCTGGTAAACTATCAAGTGCGGGTGGAGGTGAGTTTGTAAGACTTGCTACTAATATCCACGCAGAACCAGAATACTTGTAAACTTTATTAATATCTTCAACATATATTTGATCGCCAGCGGCCATTCCAGTTTTTGCATTTAAAGCAGTAGTATCAGCAACAGAAGACGTAGTATTACCAAAAATACTTAAGCCAGCTACAGGACCATTTAATTTCCATTTTGTTTTAGCTAAATCGTATGTCCATGTTTTGGTGCCTTCTGTATGGGTTGTTCCGTTACTTGGACTACTTGGAAAGTTTACAGCCATTTAATTTATTCCTACCCATTGAGCCGACGATCCGTCGTTGTAATACACATTTAATG
>Ga0233438_10002966_pt1 | contig 16149 bp, 17 predicted proteins | sample SI_123_September_FD_182720 | JGI IMG/M metagenome (GOLD analysis project Ga0233438, IMG submission 182720) | Seawater microbial communities from Saanich Inlet, British Columbia, Canada - SI_123_September2016_10_MG | ecosystem: Environmental > Aquatic > Marine > Inlet | place: Canada: British...
CCAACGCATCTATACTTTTAAAAATTTTTAACTCATCAATTTGCATTTTTCTCAAAGGAGTATTGGGTTTAGTATCCCAGCAATTAGGCATGAATGAAATAGTTGCGTTAAAATCATTGGGATGTAGGCCTTTATGTCTTAATGTGTCTATTCCACCACATGATAAACCCGACATAAATATTTGATTTCTTGGAGTTCCACTAGCAACTAATTTTTCGATAAGCTCTTTATTAACATCAACTCTTTTTGGAATTCCCCAATCAGCTATTACGCAATCATACCAATCTTGATGCCATGCTCCTTTAAACTTCCAACCGCAGGCTCCTCCGTCAGCTCCTCCGGCCTTATGTAGATTTCCATTCAACATAAAAACTAATTCTTTTCCTTTAATTTTTGTTCCAGATAATTGTCCTAATTGTTTTGGCACATGACCTTTGCACTCTCCATATTTGTTATCAACTTTCCAACCGCCTTTATTAAAAATCATTATTATTTTATTTGCTGGATCGGGAATGTCTGTTCCTTGAATTACTTTTACTTTTTTTCCATCACTATAAATAAATGCATTTCCTTTAACATCACCTGATTTACATTCTCTTGCCTCTGCTAGAGTGGAAATTAATAAAAAACTTAAAATTAAAAATATTTTTTTCATTTAAATAAATCTTTCAATCCTTGTTCTGATGCTTCACAAACACCTTTTTCTGTTATCAATCCTGTTACATATTTAGCAGGAGTCACATCAAATGCTAAGTTCATTGCTTTACTTTTTTGTGGATAAATTAAAACTTTTCGTAATTTATTATCTTTATCCAATCCTTCAATATGTGAAAGTTCTTCTGGATTTCTTTCTTCAATAGGTATCTTTTTATGATCTTTAATATTCCAATCAATTGTTGAGCTTGGTAGTGCAACATAAAATGGAATATTATTATCTTTTGCAGCTAGTGCTTTTAGATATGTTCCAATTTTATTACAAACATCACCATTTGATAATGTTCTGTCTGTTCCAACTATGCACATATCAACTTCACCTCTTTGCATTAAAATTCCACCAGTGTTATCTGCAATTATTGTATTTGAAATGCCTTCTTCGTTTAACTCGTAAGAAGTTAAATTTGCGCCTTGATTTCGTGGTCTAGTTTCATCTACCCAAATATGAACTTTAATTCCTTTTTTATGAGCGTGATAAATTGGTGATGTCGCTGTTCCCCAATCTATTGTTGCAAGCCATCCTGCGTTACAATGAGTTAAAATATTTACTGAGTCTTTTTTTTTTGCTATTTCTTCAATTAATTTAAGTCCATTCAAACCAATATTTTTACAAAAACTTACATCTTCTTCTACAATTCCTTTAGCTTCAGCTAATGCAATTTTTAGAATTTCATTGCTATTAACTCCTGATAATTTTTTCATCATTCTATCTACCGCCCACTTTAAATTAATTGCTGTAGGTCTAGATGCAATTAAATCTTCACTAGATTTTTTAAGATATGATAAATCATTTTTTTCTATAATGGATAAAACTAATCCGTATGCTGCAGTAGCGCCTATCAATGGTGCGCCTCTTACTTCCATAGTTTTGATTGCATTAATTGAGTCTTTAACTGTTTTAAGATCTTTTATAATGAACTGATGTGGAAGTTTTGTTTGATCGATAATTTTAACAATATTATTTTGAAACCAAATTGTTCTGTGGAGTTTTCCGTTTATATTCATTATTTTTTACTAAAAAACCTACCCGCAATATATTTTAGTTTATTTTTAGTTTTTTTTGATCTTAATTTTGGATCAGTTATAATTGCTACATCCAAACAGTTGTTAGCTGGATCATTGTCTACAGAGTAATCTTTGAAAGTTTTAATAACTTCTTTAATCATGTTTTGTGCATTTAAGGCATTTTTGTTTAATGTTTTAACTACCATTGCTACATCAACTACGTCATGATCTGGGTGCCAACAATCATAATCTGTAACCATCGCGACTGTGCAATATCTAATCTCTGCTTCTCTAGCCAATTTAGCCTCTGGCATATTTGTCATTCCTATAACGTCAGCTCCCCAAGATCTATAAAGGTTAGACTCTGCGAGTGTTGAAAACTGTGGGCCTTCTATTGTTATATAAGTTCCAGTCATTTGATGTGAGATCTTTAATTTTTTTAATGCTGTCTCACAACACTCTCCTAAAGATTTACAGACTGGTTTTGCCATTGATACATGGGCAATAATTTCTTCATCAAAAAAAGTTTTATTTCTAGCGAATGTTCTGTCTATAAACTGATCAACAATAACAAAAGTACCCGGGCTCAAATCTTCTCTCAAGGATCCTACGGCTGATACAGAAACAATATCTGTCACTCCTAATTGTTTCATTGCATCAAGATTCGCTCTAAAGTTTATATTGCTTGGATTAATTATGTGTCCTCTAGCGTGTCTTGGAATAAAACAAATCTCTTCTTCACCCAGTTTTGCCATCAAAACATCATCTGATGGCTTACCCCAAGATGTATTGATTTTTTTCCACTTTGTTTTTTCAAACCCGTCCATTTTATAAAGCCCGCTTCCACCAATTATCCCTAGTTTTCTTTTTTTCATTATTTAATTATTAATACTTTTTTGTTAGAAGTTGAAGATAATTATGGATTTAAAAAAACATATAAGATCAATTCCTGACTATCCGAAAAAGGGAATTTTGTTTAGAGATATTACTACATTAATAAAAAATGCTAATGCTTTTAGGTACACTAATGATAAAATTATTGAATTAGCAAAAAAAATTGATTTTGATAAGGTAGCCGCAATAGAGTCGAGGGGATTTATTTTTGCTTCTACAATTTCTTATAACTTAAAAAAACCTTTTATACTTCTTAGAAAAAAAAATAAGCTTCCGGCTGAAACTCATTCTATTGATTTCGAATTGGAGTATGGAAAAGCAACTATTGAAGTTCACAAGGACTCTATTAAAAAAAATGAAAAAATTTTGATTATAGATGATTTAGTTGCCACTGGCGGGACGGCTGAAGCTGCTGCTAAACTTATTGAAATGTCTGGTGGAAAAGTAGCGGCCTTTATTTTTGTTATTAATCTATTTGATTTACCAGGTGACAAACTTTTAAAAAATAAAGGGTATCTGACAAAAAGCCTAGTGGAATTTCCTGGTCATTAGATTTCTTTATTCTTCCAAGTAGTAGGAGTTAATTCATTATTAATCTCAATACTTATATTATAATCAAATGGTCTGATTCCTCTTTTTTTTATATATTCAAATGTTTTTTTTATACCGTCATTTAGCGAAACAGTTGTTTTGTAATCTAGCAAAGATCTAGCCTTATTAGCTGAACAAGTCGCGTGTTTAACTTCTTGAGGTCTATCTTTTTTATGAATTGGTTCTAAATTCACACCTGTAAGATTTGAACATATTTCAGCAATTTTATTAATTGTAACAAACTCTTCATCTGGTCCAATATTAATTGTTTGTTTATTAAGATTTTTTTGATCCAACATTGGTACTAGGCAACTAAGACAATCATCAATATAAGAAAAACATCTTGTTTGTTCTCCGTCTCCGTAAATTATGGGAGCTTTACCTTGCATCATTCTATTAATCATAATCGATACGACATTTCTAAATGGATCATCATATTTTTGTCTTGGACCAATTATGTTATGGGGTACTGCTATTACCCACTCGATATTATTTAAGTCACAAAGATTTTTTAACACTTCCTCTGATGCAACTTTTGAAATTGCATAAGGATCAACAGGCTTAGGTTTCATTTCTTCCGTAAAAGGTGTTTGCTGACCACCATATCTTGCCATGGAAGAGCAAAAAATTATTCTTTTAACTTTCTCATTTACAGCAGCAGAAAATATTGAGACAGAGGCTAAATAATTATTTTTAGTAATTTCAAATGGGGAAAATACTGATAAACCTTCGTGTGCAGTTGCTGCGCAATGGTATACAACATCAACACCTTTCATAATTGATTTGACCTTTTCAAAATCACAACAGTCTCCTTTGTGAAACTCAATATTTTTCGGCACATTATCTTCATACCCACCTAGCATACTATCTATCCCTATAACGGAGTGACCCATATGAACAAGTTTTTCTGCTAAGTGTGAACCTAAAAAACCGGCAACACCAGTAACTAAAATTTTTTTACTTTTTGAAGACATAAAAGTTTTTATATATATAAATTTGCCTTAATCAATTAATTATTATTTTTGGTCTATACCAAGATTTATTTCCCATAATTGAATGAATTAAACCAGAGAAACGATAAAAATAAATTTTTCTTTTTTTTCTATTAAATATTAATGTGTAGAAAAAAATCTTTATTATTGATGAAAAGAACTTTCCACTTATTTTAAATAAAGAGTTTAAAAAACCGTAATGCTTTTTATTATAATAAAATGTAGACCACATCCAATGCCAATTTCTTGAAAGTTCCATCTCAAAGTTTATTAAGTTATTATGAGAACTGCCTCCTAAATGATGAATCTTAATATTTTTGTCTAAATAAATTTTTTTATTATTTTGTCTTAATCTTTTACATAAGTCTATTTCTTCAAGATAAATAAAAAAATTCTTATCAAAAAAACCTATATCTTTAAATTGTTTGATGTTTAAAAACATTGCAAATCCTTTTAACTGATCAACCTGAAAAATATTTTTTTTATCTCTATTTTCATCTTCTGTGCTAAACTCATTTTGTTTAGCCGGACCTATTATCGCAAAGTCATCCACATTGTTTGCAGAAATCAAAAAATTATCTAATGTATTTTTTTCAAGCATTGCGTCAGGATTTAAAATTAAAGCATATTGGCTTGCCACTTTAGATAAGCCTAAATTGTTCCCTTTTGCGTATCCTAAATTTTCACCAGCAAGAATACATTCAACATTTGAATATTTACTTTCTAGCTCATTTTTAAAATTTGTATTATTTGAGTTTTCCACGATGATGACTTTGAAGTTGGTGCTAATAGAGTTTAAGCAATTATAAATTTTATCTTCGCTTTTGAACGTATTAATAACTATTGTAATTTTATTATTCATTTTTAAATTTATAATATTGCTTTAAACAAATATCTATTTTATTACATAATATATATTAAAATATGTCTCTTAAATCTAAATATTGATGAAAAAAATTATTATTACTGGTGGAAATGGTTTTATAGGAAGCAACTTAGTTAATTTTCTTCTAAGCAAGAAATTCTTTATTATCAATATAGATAAAAATGCGTATTCGAAAAAGTCTTATTTATTACGTAACATAAAAAATAAACATTACAAATTTTATAAACTTGATATTAATAACAAAAAAATTGCTAGTATTTTGAGCAAGTATAAACCTGAAGCTATTTTTAATCTAGCAGCAGAAACTCATGTTGATAGGTCCATAGACTCTCCTAAAGATTTTATTAATTCAAATATCATCGGTGTATTTAATATTTTAGAACAAATTAGAAGTTATAAAAAAAAATATAAAAAAAAAATTAGACTAATTCATATTTCGACTGATGAAGTTTACGGAGATTTAAAAAAAAATTATAGATCCAATGAAAAAAGTCCTTATCAGCCAAGTTCTCCTTATTCAGCTAGTAAAGCCAGTTCCGATCATTTAATAAAAGCATATTCGAGAACGTATAATATTGATGCAGTCATATCGAATTGTTGTAATAATTTTGGACCCGGTCAATTTCCAGAAAAGTTAATTCCTACTTTAATTTTTAATATTCTAAATAACAATGCATTACCAATTTACGGAAAGGGGATTAATTCCAGAGAATGGATATACGTAAAGGATCACTGTAAAGGATTATTCGACATTTATAAAAAAGGAAAATCTGGTGAAAATTATAATATTGGCACAGGTAATGATTATAACAATCTTAATTTAACCAAATTATTGTTGAAAGTTGTTAAAGATAAAAAAATTAAAATTGGTAAAAAAGTGAAAATTAAATTCGTTAAAGATAGACCCGGGCATGATTTAAGGTATGCCCTAGATTCTAAAAAAATTACTAAAAATCTTAAATGGCGTCCATCAAAAAGTTTTGAATCAGGTTTAAAAGAAACTTTTGAATGGTATTATCATAATTATAGTTTTTTTAAAAATTTTTCTAAAAAAAAATTTTTTAAAAGATTAGGTCTAAAACTATGATAAAAAAAGGAATTATATTAGCTGGTGGTCACGGAACACGAATGAGTCCTCTTACTAAAGCTGTTAACAAACAGTTGCTTCCTATTTACGATAAGCCTTTAATATATTACCCGCTATCAGTCTTGATGTTAGCTGGAATTAAAAATATTTTAATAATTGTCAATAAGGGTCAGCTAGGGCAATTTAAAAAAATTCTTCAAGATGGAAAAAGATTTGGAGTTAAAATTACTTATATTGAACAGTCCAGTCCAAAAGGTCTTCCAGATGCATTTATATTAGGAGAACAATTTATAGGAAAAGATAAGGTAGCTCTAATATTAGGAGATAATTTTTTTTATGGACAAAGTTTAACTAAAAAACTGAAAGACTGCATCAAATTAAATTCAGGATGCAAAATTTTACTTCATCCCGTTAGTAAACCTGAGTTATATGGAGTGGCAAACATTAATAGTAAAAAAAAAATTGTTTCGATTAAAGAAAAACCAAAAAAAACAAATTCTAATTTAGCTATTACTGGTCTTTATTTTTTTGATAATAAAGTTATCAATTATAGCAAATATTTAAAACCCTCAAAAAGAAACGAATTAGAAATGATTGACCTTCTAAATAATTACAAGCGAAATAATAAATTAAAAGCTGAGTTTTTAGGAAGAGGTGGAGCATGGCTTGATACTGGCTCAATTAATGATTTTTACAATACTTCAGCTTTTGTATCTGCTTTAGAAAATCGACAAGGCTTTAAAATAGCATGCTTAGAAGAAATAGCTTTTAAATCTAAATGGATTAATAAAAAAGATATAAAAAAAGCAATTAGTTTTTATGGCAATTGCATTTATTCTAATTATCTTAAAAAAATAATCCAATAATATAAATGTTAAAAAAAATTATTGTAACAGGTGCTAACAGTAGATTCGGTCAAGAGTTAAAGAATTTTAAAAGCCGTTATAAATTTATTTATAGAAATAAAAAACAATTAAATATTTTATCACCCAAGTCTATTTACAAAAATTTCAGAGAATTTAAGCCTGACGGAGTGTTACACTTAGCTGGGTTATCAAGACCCATGTCTGTACATGAAAGCGACATTGATCAAAGTATAGATTTGAACATTATAGGGACTTGTAATCTGGTAAAAGCTTGTAATAATAAAAAAATAAAGATAATTTTTTTTTCTACTAGTTATATCTATCCTGGAAGAAAAGGTAACTATAAAGAAAACGATCCTGTACTACCTTGGAATAATTATGGATGGTCAAAATTAGGTGCTGAATCCGCTGTACAAATGTACAAAAATTCTCTGATTATTAGAGCATGCATGACAGAGAAACCTTTTATACATAAGAAGGCTTTCTCAAATGTAAAGTGTAACTTTATTTTTCATGATGAATTCATAAAAATTTTATTGAAAGTGATTAATTTTAAAGGTGTTGTAAATATTGGTGGAAAATCTCAAACTATTTATCAATTTGCAAAAAAATATAAAAAAAATGTAAAGAAAAAAATATCTAAAGGTGAACTACCTTCTAAAATTTATATGAATCTTGAAAAAGTTAACAATTTGCTAAAAAAATGCAAATAATTAGAACTAAAATTAATGACTTGCTAATTATTAAGCAGAAAAATAATATTGATAGAAGGGGTAATTTAAGGGAAACTTTCAATAAGAAAATACTAAAAAAAGAATTCGTTTTTGAGTACTGTACAACATCAAAAGCCAATGCTTTAAGAGGTTTTCATTTTCAATACAAATTTCAACAAGCAAAATATGTAAATGTTTTAAAAGGTAAAATTATGGATTATGTAATTGACTTACGAAGAAATTCAAAAACATTTGGGAAAACTTTTAAGATTATATTGTCAGATAAAAATGGTTTAAGTTTATATGTGCCTGAGGGTTTTGCGCATGCGTACTATAGTTACGAAAAAATCAATATTGTTTATTACAAATTAACAAACTTTTATAAACCAAAATTTGAAAGTGGGATAAACTTGTTGGATAATAAATTAAAATTAAAATGGCCTAAAAAAAGATTTAATATTTCTAAAAAAGATAAAGAATTAATGTCTTTTCGTGAATTCTGTAATTATCATAAGTTTTTATAATCAGATAGATCTTGTACAAAAATTGGTAATTCTTTAATTTTATAATTTTTTAAAAACCAATAAGATAAAAATCTTTCAGCTAAAAAACCATATATTCTCTTCAAGCCATATCCCTCCAAATTATTTAATCCAAATTTATTTTCACACCTTTCTAACCAAGGAAAAACAACTTCATAGTATTTTTTTAAAATTTCAGTTTTACAGATAAACATATTATGTGGGTTAAAAGCAGTTTCTTTATTCATGAAATTTCTAAAATCTTTTTTGTTATTTTCATCTAATAAATCTATAGCTAAGTCTAGGTTACCTTTTCCATGAAATATATCAAAATGAAATTTTAGATTTCTTTTTTTTTTATTAAATAAAGTTTTAGGATTTAGTAAAAAATCTAAAAAATGGTGTTTAATAATTTTTGATATTTTATAATTTTCAACTGAAAATTTATTACCCAAAATACAATCAAAATTTTCATTTTTATAATTTATTTCTTTAATTAAAATATTATCTAAATTATTAAAATCTATTTTATTTTTTAAGATTTTTGATTTAACAAAAAATTTTCTATACTGACAAAAACCAACCCAAGTTGTATTAATTTTATCTAAATAATTTTTCCATAACCAATAGTGGAAAGTGTATTCACCATAATTCAAATTTTTATTTGATATGTTTAATTCACTTTTATCGCTTAAACATTTGTTAGAAAAAGTTTTTTCTCCTAAGCCGACAGGTATATAAGATAATTTTTCTATTAATTTTTCGTGTTCAGGATTAAGTGTTAGGCAAAAAATTGAAATATTTTTCATAATTTTTTTAATATTCTATTTACTCTTTTATAATGTATTCTATGAATATAAGGTAATATTCTAGCTATTAAATCATTCCATTTTGATTTTTTTTTTGTAAATAGCCAATCAATATTATTATGGTCAACTCCAAATCCATTATAAGAGTATCCATTTTCAAGAAACTTATTTAATATCTTTTTCTTTTGAATTTTTGTTAAATGTAGATATTCAATTGAAACATTAATTATATTGAATTTTTTTAAATTTATATCCATCATTATATCGAAGTCTGCTCCCTCCACATCGATGGATAAAGACTCGATCTGAATATTTTTAAAATTTTTTTCTAGTAAGTTTTTAATTTTTAAAGTTTTAGCGAAGATATATTTAATTTTAGATATTGGAAAATATCTCTTAATATGGTCAATATTACTTGATAATAGTTGATAATGAGGAGCATCATTTTCGCTATAAAAAAGTTTAATTTTTTTTTTTTTAAATTTATTAGGAATTATTGCATAATTTAAAATTTTAACAGCTTTATATTTTTTCCAAGACTCCCTTAATTTCTTAATATTTTTAGGATTAGCTTCAACTAAGAATATCTTTTTATTTTTACTTTTATTCTTTTTTACATATTCTGAAAAACCATCTCTAAAATTACTTGATGGATCTAAGTCTCCTGCTCCTGCTCCAATATGTATAAAATTCATAATATTTTTAACAATTTTTTGGTAGCGAGAGGCGGATTCGAACCGCCGACCCCAGGCTTATGAGTCCTGTGCTCTAACCAACTGAGCTACCTCGCCATAAAAATATTTATATTTAATTAATATTAATCATGAATTTTTAAAAAAATCACGCTTATTTTTTTCATAATATTTAATTGTATTATCAAAAAAATAGTTCGTACCATCAGTTTATTTTTTTTTCTAATAAATTTAATGGTATTTTTATTAAACCTTGCTGATTATTGTTTGAATGTTTTAAGGGATTTGGAGAAATCTCCTGATAATTAAGTTTAACTTTTTTTGCTAAGTTAGCAATCACTAATCCTGCTCCACTTGGTTTTAATTCTAAAACTTTAGTTTCTGGATTACAAAATGTTAAATTTGCAAAACCTGCTCCATGTAGACCTACAATTTGAGATGCATGATTAAATAAATTTACTTGATCTTCGAAAGATAAATCACTTAAAGCAATTATCGAAAAATTTTTTTTAATTAAAAATTCTTTTACTTCTTGTTCATTAACAATTTGTCTCAAATGTCTATGGTTAGATTTAGAATCTCTGCGGTCAATATAAAATTTATCAGAGAATTTTTTTTTACTTGATGTGTTTATAAATTTTTTTCGCAAATATTCTAATATCCATTTTGGTAAATCTTGTATTTCATTTGATGCATCGTTTTTTAAAACATAAGGGTGATCAACAGCTATAGCTGTATCGGTTTGAATGTGTCTAAAAATTTTACTTGAAATTCTTTTTTTGGGAGGAATATTAAGAATGTCAAGAGACTCAAATTGATATTTTTCTTTAATATCAGGAAACAAAAGAAAATCTATTTCATTTAAATTTTTTTTAGTTTGTAGTATTTTCAATCTAGGTAAAACATCAAACAACCAATGCCAATAATTTGCATTTCCGCCGCCGCCTGTTAAAAGTGAAAAAACAGCGCCACTAAGTTTTTTTTTAAGTTTTGGAGTACCTTTTTGAAAAACTATATTTTCTGAAACTTCTGCATTTTTGGGGTTTCTATGCTGAAAAGAAGGGCCGTTAATAATTTTATTATCAATTATAAAAGCTGTGTCTGTAACTGTATCTGTATAAATTCTACAATTTTTTATTTGAAAAATTTTGTATGTATAATTTTCATCTAAAGTCGTATTAAAAATTTCAATTGATTCATGCTTGGTAGAGTCAATAATTCCTTTAATTTTTCCATATAATAGAAATAAAATGCTATAGCCGAAGCTTTTTATTATAAATAATAATTTCTTTTTTATAGAATTAGTCAAAATAATATTATAGTTATTATTTAATTTTTGTAATTATATTTAAATGAATTAATGAAAAAATCTGCTTTTATAACTGGAATAACTGGTCAAGATGGATCTTATCTTGCCGAATTTTTATTAAAAAAAGGCTATAATGTTCATGGTATGGTCAGAAGAGTTGCCGCAGAAGACGAGAATCATCGTTTTTGGAGATTGAGACACATAAGAAATAAAATAAAAATTCACTCAGGTTCTTTAGAAAGCTATGCAAGTATAATTAACATCATTACAAAAATTAAACCTGACGAAATATATCATTTAGGAGCTCAAAGTTACATTGATTATGCTTTTAAAGATGAATTTTCAACAATAAATACAAATATAAATGGTACACATTTTTTGTTATCCGCAATAAAAGAGTTTACTCCTAAGACAAAATTTTATTTTGCAGCATCTTCAGAAATGTTCGGTAAAGTTAGGGAGGTTCCTCAAACAGAAAAAACTCCTTTTTATCCTAGATCAGTTTATGGAGTTTCAAAAGTCGCAGGATTTGATTTAACAAGAAACTATAGAGAAGCTTACAATCTATTCTGCTGCAGTGGTATCCTATTTAATCATGAGTCACCGAGAAGAGGTTTTGAATTTGTAACAAGAAAAATTACTCATTCTGTAGCGAGAATAAAATTTGGTTTACAAAAAGATCTCAAACTTGGGAATATGGATGCAAAAAGAGATTGGGGACATGCAAAAGATTACGTTGAAGCCATGTGGTTAATGTTAAATCAAAGACAACCTGAAGATTATGTTATAAGTACAGGTAAACACTATTCTGTGAGAGATTTTACAAAATTAGCTTTTGACTTGGTAGATTTAGACTATAAAAAATACGTTAAAGTAGAAAAAAAACTTTACCGACCTTCTGAAGTTGAGAGTCTTTTAGGAGACTGCAAAAAAGCTAAAAAAATTCTTAAATGGAAACCAAAATATGATTTTGAAAAACTTGTTAAAGATATGATGCGAGCTGATCTTGAATTTGTTGAAAAAGAAGGTTATTAAAATTCTATATTGTGAAAAAATTTTTCAGAAAATTTTTCAGAAATAAATCTAGGATCAAAGACGAAACGTACAAAAAAATAATTTTACCTAAAATAATGGAGTTTAGTAGAGTTGTAGAGACTGAAGAAACTATTTCTTTTATGCACTATGGACATCTTGGTGATATTATAAATTCTTTACCAATTATCAAAGAGCTGTCTAAAAGTAAAATTTGCAATTTATATATACAAAAAAATAAAAAAATACCTGATCACGTTGTTTCTAAAGAACATCCATTTGGCTCAGTTTATTTAACGGAAAAAGCAATTCTTAAAATGCTGCCTCTTTTAAGAAATCAAAAATTTCTAAATAAAGTGGAGATTTATGATGGTCAAAGAATAGATATAGATCTAAACTTTTTTAGAGAGCTGCCGATTAACTTTAATATTGACTCTGTAAGATGGTATTTTCATTTAACAGGCTGTTTTCCAGATTTGTCAAATAATTATTTAGAGGTTAATTCTCATTATAAATATAAAAATTATATTGTTATAATGAGAAGTCTTAGAAGACAAAATAAATTTATAGATTATTCATTTCTATCTTCTTATAAAAATTTAGTATTTGTTGGTTTAAAAAATGAATTTGAAAATCTAAGAGATAAAATTAATAATTTAGAACACTTTGATAGTAAAGATTTTTTAGAATTGGCTTCTATTATTAAAAATTCAAAAATATTTATAGGCAACTTGTCTTTTGGTTTTGCGATAGCGGAAGCTCTTAAGGTCCCAAGATTATTAGAGTCAGGGCCAAATTTTCCTCTTGTTTACCCTAATGGAGATAAAGCATATGATTTTTATTTTCAAAATCATTTTGAAGGATTGGTAAAAAAATTATATTCTGTTTAAATAATTTTTAATTCAGGTAACGGGAAAATAAATTTTGTTCCTTTTTTTCTAATTTCTTTTTCTCTTGCTAAAATTTCACTTTTAAAATGCCAAGGTAAAACTAGATAATAATCTGGTTTATAAAAACGTGACAGGACTTCTGAAATTATTTTTATATCTGTCCCTGGTGTATATAGATTAAATTTATTTTTATTTCTTTCAGCTATAAAATCAATCATTTTATTATCTATTTTATAATATTGAAGTAAAACATTTCCTTTTGTCGAGGCACCATAACCATGAATTTTTTTTCCGGATTTTTTTTCTTTTTTTAAAAATTTATAAAGTCTATTTTTTGATTTATTAATACTGTTTATAAAATGCTTGTATGTTTTCTCGTCAGATAATTTCAATTTTTTTTCAAAATTTAAGGTCTTCTTAATTGTTTTAAGATTGTTCTTATATTTTGACTCAAGATGACAAATAAAATATTGTTTACTTGCTCCATTTATGTCATTTTTTTTAATATCAAATATTCTTAGATTATTCTTTTTACACAAATTTAGAATTACTTTGGTGCTATAATATTCCAAATGTTCATGGCAAATAGTGTCAAACATTTTATTTTTAATTATTGAAGCTAAATCAGCAAATTCTAATAAAAAAATTCCGTCTTTAGATAATAATTTTTTTGCATCTTTTATAAATTTATTCGGATCAGCTGCGTCATAAAAAACTGAAAGTGCAGTAATGATTTTAAATTTTTTTTTGGTCAAATGAGTGATTTTGCTTGCTGAAAAAAAATCTGCTACTTTATAATTAATTTTTTCATATTCTTTTATGTATTTTTGTAAGATTGGATCAATACCAAAAGTTATAATATTTTTTTTATAAAATTTAAGTAAAGAACCATCGTTACTTGCAATATCTAAAACAAGGTCATTTTTTTTTAATTGAGTTTTTTTTGATAAGTTTTTTACAACATTGTTTACGTGATTTAACATTGTTTTGTTAATACCTGTCCTATAACCGTAATCTGGGCCATATAAATATTTCAAATCAAAATTATGCCCTAACTGAACTAACTCACAATTTTTACAAATTATTAATGTTACAGGTTTTTTTTCTATTTTTTGATTAATGGAAGGGAATTTTCCAGTAAAGCACATATCTCCTAATGAGAATAATTTTTTGATATTAGTGCTCTTACAAATTCTACATTTTTTAACTTTCATTAAAGTCTTATACCAACGTGCTTAATAGTATGAAATTCAAAAAAGAATAATTTCTTAAAAAATTATGAATAAATCTTAATATTTTTGATTAAATAGTTAAAATGATGCCAAAAACAGTGACTGCTGAAATTACTGCTGCACTTAGAGCTAAATTTCTTTTTTTTTCAATCTTTTTTTCTTCCTTTAGTCTAATTATTAAATCTGTAACTTTGATTTTATTTGAAGAAGTTGGTTCATCCTTTACTTGATTTTGAAACTTAAATTGTGCGCTCATGATTTAAACGTACACGTTTAGGTAAAAAAATGAATTAATTGATTCAGCAAATTGGGTTTAAAAAAAAAAATTAACCCAAAATGAATTTATTTAGGCAGAAAGAAGTTCTAATGCAGATGAATATTTTAAATTAAATGCATCAGAAACGCCTTTATAGGTAATTTCTCCTTTGTATACATTTAAACCTGCTAAATAATTCTTATTTCCTTTAAGAGTTTTTTTATAACCTTCATCAGCTAATTTTAACAGTAAAGGCAATGTTGCCTTATTTAACGCCATCGTAGAAGTTCTAGGTACACCTCCTGGCATGTTTGCTACGCAGTAATGAACAACTTCATCGACTAAGTACGTAGGATTTGCATGTGTTGTTGGTTTACTTGTTTCGACACAGCCACCTTGATCAATTGCTACATCAACAATTACTGACCCTCTTTTCATTGATTTTATCATTTCTTTTGTAACTAACTTAGGTGCTTCCGCTCCTGGAATTAAAACACCACCTATCAATAAATCACATTCAGAAATTAATTTATTTAAATCTACATTTTCACTTTGTGTTGGTATAATTTTATCACCAAATTGTTTGTGCAATTCTTCTAATCTTTTTTTTGATTTATCTACCACATAAACATTCCCTCTCATGCCTGTAGCGATTATTGCGGCATTTTCTCCTACAACGCCGCCGCCAAGTATTACAACATTTGCAGAAGCGACGCCTGGGGCACCACCAATTAATAAACCTCTTCCTTTTTGATTTTTTTCTAATGCGTGCGCACCAGCTTGAACTGACATTCTTCCTGCAACTGCACTCATCGGTGCGAGTAATGGTAAACGACCGTTATCGTCTGTTACTGTTTCATATGCTATGCAAATTGATTTCGACTTCATCAAACCTAAGGTTAATTCTTTTGCTGCAGCTAAATGAAGATAAGTATAAATAATTTGATTTTTTCTAATCATTTTAACTTCATCCATTTGAGGTTCTTTAACTTTAACAATTAATTCTGCTGTTTTAAAAATTTCTTGGGGTGTTTTAATTATTTTAGCTCCTACAGCTAAATAATCTTCATTAGTAAAACCAGCTTCAAAACCACCATTATCTTGAACTAAAACTTCATGATTTCTATTTGTTAGAGCTTTAACACTTTCTGGTGTTAAGCCAATTCTATGCTCTTGAAGCTTAATCTCTTTTGGAACTCCAATAATCATTTATGACTTTACGTAATTAGAAATACCCGTTCTTAATTTTTCTATAATTTCATCTATATGCTTCTTCTCACATATAAATTGTGGTGCAATAATTAAAGTGTCACCTGTAGATTTAAAGTTAACACCAGCTTCATAACAGTGTTTAAATGTTTGAAATCCAGCTTTACCAGGTTTATCCCTCATTTTAATATCAATTCCACCCATCATTCCGTAGCCTCTAATACTTGTAACAACATCAATATCTTTTAATGAATGTAAGCCATCTTGAAAGTATGGTGACATTTCTTTAGCTCTTTTAAAAATATCTTCTTTATCAAAAATATCTTGAACTGCTAAAGCAGCTGCTACTGCTGCTGGTATTCCAGAGTAAGTATATCCGTGAAATAATTCTGGCGCACCTTCAGGTGCAGAAGAAGCATCAGTGATTGCATCATAAATTTCATCTTTACAC
>Ga0233438_10002968_pt1 | contig 16144 bp, 9 predicted proteins | sample SI_123_September_FD_182720 | JGI IMG/M metagenome (GOLD analysis project Ga0233438, IMG submission 182720) | Seawater microbial communities from Saanich Inlet, British Columbia, Canada - SI_123_September2016_10_MG | ecosystem: Environmental > Aquatic > Marine > Inlet | place: Canada: British...
TTTAAAAAAACAATTAATTAAATATGTTGGAGACGTAAAGTTTAAGGAATGTCAAAACATGGGTGATATTTTAGAAACAATTTTAGTATTTGTAAAACGAAATTATCAAGACGTATTAACCAAATAGTTAGCTTCTTTTTTTAAGCCTAAACTTTCTATTGAAACAGCTATTTTCCATTTTTAAAAAACAGATTTCAGCAAAAAAAGGTTAATTAAAACGGCCTAAAACTTTTTGAAGCCTCTTTAGAGCTAACTCAACAGAATCAATTTTTATAAAAGTAATTAATAATCGCAAACCTGCTTTTGTCTGTTTTTCTTTCATTACGGAAGTTGTTGGGTTATGTTGAACATATTTTAACACCTTCGTAAATGCCTCAGTTTGATAAAATTCACTTTGTTGATCTGATATAAAGTATCCAATCATTCTTTTTTGTTTCAGAACTACTTTTTCTAACCCCATCTCTTTTGCTAGCCATTTTAATCGAACACTATCTAGTAAATCTAAGGCTTGTACTGGTAGTTCACCAAATCTGTCAATCAGTCGTTTTTCAAAATCAAGTAACTCAACACTTGACTTAGTTGATGATAGTTCATTATATAAATTTAATCTTTCTGTTATGGAATTGATATAATTATCTGGGAATAAGAGCTCAAAGTCTGTATCTATTTGAACATCCTTAATAAACTCTTTTGGTTTACTTGTGTCAGATTTGTACAGTTCTTTAAATTCATTTTCTTTTAGTTCGTCAATGGCCTCACTTAATATTTTCTGATAAGTATCAAATCCAATATCATTAATAAAACCACTTTGTTCACCTCCAAGTAAATCTCCAGCTCCACGAATTTCAAGATCTTTCATAGCGATATTAATTCCACTCCCTAAATCTGAGAATAATTCTAAAGCTTCAATTCTTTTTCTAGCATCATTAGTCATCATATGATAGGGTGGTGTAATAAAATAACAAAAAGCTTTTTTATTAGATCTACCAACTCTCCCCCTCATTTGATGTAAGTCAGATAATCCAAAATTATTTGCATTGTTTATGAAAATGGTGTTAGCATTGGTTACATCCAGTCCGCTCTCAACGATAGTGGTAGAAACCAATATGTCAAATTCATTATTCATAAAACCTAACATTAAATTCTCTAACTTTTTACCTTCCATCTGACCATGACCAACACATATATTGGCATTAGGGACCAAACGTTGTAAAAGTCCTGCTACTTCTTTAATGTTTTCAATTCTATTATGAATAAAAAACACTTGCCCACCTCTAGATATTTCGTAAGTAATAGCATCTCGTATTATTTCTTCATTAAAACGAATTACTTGAGAGTCTATTGGATGTCTATTTGGTGGAGGAGTTGTAATAATAGATAGGTCTCGAGCCGCCATTAAACTAAATTGAAGAGTTCTAGGTATTGGAGTAGCGGTTAAGGTAAGAGTATCTACATTTTCTTTTAGTGTTTTTAATTTATCTTTTACTGCAACACCAAATTTTTGTTCTTCATCTATGATAAGTAGCCCTAAATTTTTGAATTTAATTTTTTTATTAGTTAGTTGATGTGTCCCAATGATAATATCTACACTTCCATCATTAATACCCTCAATAGCTTCATTTCTTTGTTTTGTTGTTCTAAAACGATTTAAATAATCTATATGAACTGGAAATTTTTCTAACCTTTTTGAGAATGTCTTGAAATGTTGAAATGCTAATATGGTAGTGGGTACAAGAATTGCTACTTGCTTCCCATTATCAACTGCCTTGAACGCTGCTCTTATTGCAATTTCTGTTTTTCCAAAGCCTACATCACCACAAACCAAACGATCCATTGGTTGTTCTTTTTCCATATCAGTTTTCACATCTTGCGTAGCGGTGTATTGGTCAGGAGTATCCTCGTAAATAAAGCTTGCTTCTAATTCATGTTGTATGTGTGTATCTGGACCAAAAGCAATTCCTTTTTGCATTTTTCGCTTTGCATATAATTTAATAAGATTGAATGCAATTTCTTTGACTCTTTTTTTTGTTTTTTGTTTGATTTTCTTCCAAGCACCAGACCCTAACTTATAAATTTTGGGTGGTTTTCCATCTTTACCACTAAATTTCGAAATTTTATGTAATGAATGAATACTCACATATAAGATATCTCGATCTCCATAAATTAATTTTATAGCTTCTTGCTTTTTACCTTCAACATCAATTTTTTGTAATCCACCAAATTTTCCAATACCGTGATCCATGTGAGTTACATAGTCACCAATGGCAAGGTTATTTAGTTCTTTTAAAGTGATGGATTGCTTTTTTGCATAACCGTTTTTAAGACGGAATTTATGATAACGTTCAAAGATTTGATGATCGGTATAACATACAATCTTTTCATCTAAATCAACAAAACCTTCATGAAGAGAAAACACAATTGTTTGATAATGAACCTCTTCTTTAGAATCATCAAAAATATCATGAAATCGTTGTGCTTGTTGTTGGTTGGCGCAAAAAATATAATTGGTAAATCCTTTCTTATGATATAGATTTAAGTCTTTAATCAATAAATCAAACTGTTTATTAAATGATGGTTGGGCTTTGGTTGTAAAATTAATGATAGGTTTATTATCATGAGTATGGGTTTCTAAGCTGGCAACTGTAAATTGAGATAGTTGGTCTTTAATTAAAGCTCCATTACAAAATAAATTTGATGGTTTGGAGTGTTGTATTTCTTTTGAAAGTTCACTAAAAGCATTTTCTGCTTTTGTAAATAATGTATCTAAATTCCCAAGTAATAATTCCTTATTTTTTGAAAAAATAATAGTTTTTGATGGGATGTATTTTAGAAAACTTTCACGCCTTTCTTGTAGCATTTTGTTTTCTAAATTGGGCATAATGGATACTTTTCTTAGTTTCTCTTTAGATAATTGTGTTTCTATATCAAAAGTTCTAATACTATCTACTTCGTCACCAAAAAACTCAATTCTGTAAGGCTCATCATTTGAAAAAGAAAAAACATCTATAATTCCTCCACGAACAGAAAAGTCTCCAGGTTCTGTCACAAAATCTACCCGGTTAAAATTGTATTCAAATAATACTTCATTTACAAAATCTAGTGAAACATTTTCTGACAGAGCTAGCTTAAGTGTGTTTTTTTGAAGTTCTTTTTTTGTTACTACTTTTTCAAATAATGCTTCAGGATAAGTTACTATAACTGCCGGCTTTTTTCTGGAGTTTATTCGATTTAAAACTTCTGACCTTAATAATACGTTAGCATTATCTGTTTCATCAATCTGATAGGGTCTTCTGTATGAGCCTGGATAAAACAACACATTTTTAGTTCCCAATAATTGCTCCAAATCATTCAGTAAGTAAGCGGCGGCTTCTTTGTCATTTAAAATAATTAAATAAGTTTTATCTGCTTTTTTAAAAGTTTCTGCTATTACAAAAGACATCGATGATCCAACCATATTCGTAATTTGAAAATGGTTTTGATCTCGCTGTATGTGATTTAAAATCTGTTTAGTTTTTACAGATTCTTGGTACCGATTAACAATTTCTTGTTTATTCAACGGGCATTATTTTTTTACAAAGATAATAGCTTCGTTGTAAATTAATTCTCAATTTTTTAAAATACATTTCCTTACATCATATTTAAGGAATATTCAGTATTTTTGCTATTAAAATTTTGCTTCCCAATGAAAAAATTATTATTAATTTTACTTTTATCACTTTCCATATCAAGCCCCTCTCAAAACAAAGAAAATAAATGGGTTTTAGGAGTTAGTAGTTCTCTTGTAATTTTCCAAAATAATTCACTAGGAGAATCTTATAACTCTCAATTGCCAAAAATTAATCTTTCTAGATATTTATTCAAAGGCTTTAGTATTGACGGTTCGGTTACACTGGGTGCTCTTGGTGAAATAGAGGGTTTAATAACCAATCAATTTAATTATAATTCATTGGATGGTTATATACGCTATGACTTTAATTTATCTGACAATAATTTAGTTCCCTACCTAGCTGTTGGTGCAAGTTTAATTGGCGCGCCCTCAACTATAGAAAATGCGAGTGCTACTTCTACATTAAACATGGCTTTTGGAGGCACTTTTTGGATTACTCATCACTGGGGTTTAATAGGGCAATATACTTATAAAGCATCGCCAGAACTTTCCACAAGTATGGTAAATCATACCCAATTAACTGCTGGAATAGTGTATAGTTTTAGACCAAGAATTCTCGTACGAAGACTTTGGGACAAATAGTCTTTTAGGTGATACCTTCCATTAATTGGAATTAGTTTATCTTAAAAGATAGTGTATCTCAGTCCTAAAAACCCTCTTATACTCTGATTAGACGCATATACATAACTAGGGTCAAACGTTAGTGCATAGGGGTTGTTTGTTGTAGCAATAGCTTCTCCATTTGAATTAAAATCAACACCTGAATCAAAAGGATCAAAAGACCTTGCAATACTATTGTTAGCCGGGGTAAAATTTAAAATATTTTTAATCCCTCCATATATTTCCCAACTTGTACCAATATTTTTTGTTATTTGAATGTTTTGAATACTAAACCAAGGAGACTCTCCTCTCCTTGGATCCAATTCGCTTAGTAATGGAAGTTTCATAGGGCCGTACAAATTCCCTGTGTAGTCAATTTTAATTCTACTCTTTTTTAGATTGTATGAAATACTCCAAACTCCACTAAAACTCTCTGTTAATAATTGCCTTTTTTTGATGTTATTTTCATTAATGGAAACATCCATTAGGGTAGCACCAATATTCATTGTTAATCCTAAAGGAAAAGAAATATCTGAATTTAGTGATAGCCCTTTAGAGACCGAAAAACCGTTTAGATTGGCATAAATAATTTTATTAGAATCTGTTTCATAATCAGGTAAAATTCTGTTATTAAAGTGAGTGTAAAAACCACTCGCATCAAGCGAAATGAGCGTATTATTAATAGATATTTTTTTTACAAAATTCACATTTGCATTCCAGGATTTCTCTGGAGAAAGCTCTCCTTCAAACACAACCTCTCTTGCTCCTGAAAGAGCTGCATGATCTTCTGTAAAAATATTAGCAACTCTAAACCCATTTCCAATACTAAATCGTAGGATATTTTTATTGTTTTTTGAATTCCATTTGTAATTAACTCTCGGAGAAAAAATAGTCCCGTGAAGGCTATTATAGTCGTAGCGAGCTCCGATTAATAATTTATGTTGATTGGTTAAACTAATTTCATCTTGAAGAAAAACTCCTGGTAAATGAATAACAGAAGGCTTATTAGTTTCTCCATCACTCTCAGAGGTGGCAAAGGTGTTATCATCATATGTTGTGTATCTGTAGGCAATACCAAATAACAGATCATGTTTCTTTTTAATTTTTTTATTGTAAATGAGTTGTCCAAATGCAATTAGTTGTTCTGCCTTATAAGAGTCTGTTCCGTAAAATGAATCTTGATGATGACCATTAGCACTAAATTGGAGGCGAATATTTTCAGTAGTGGGGAGCTCATAGGTTCCAAAAGTTTCCCATCTACTCGTGTAAATACTTTCACCATAAACTAAATCTGTTCCTCTAAAACTTTTGTTCCAGTTAGTTTCTCCACCCCATCGATCTTCATAAACATAACGAAAAGCAACTGTAAATAATTTATTATTCCTTCGTTCAATATTTAATTTATTGAATATTGAAATTCTATTTTGAAGAGTTAAATCTGTAAAGTTATCGTTGTTATTGTCAATGATATTTTGATAGTTAAAATAATTGATTCCTAGTAATCCTTGTATTTTTTTTGATGCATTGTATTTAAAACCGATGTCAGTATTAATTTCCTCCCAAGAACTTGAAAAACTATCAACAAAAAGCATTGGAGAGTTGGATGGTTTTTTAGTAATAATATTTATAATTCCTCCAACAGCTTCAGATCCATATAAAGTAGATGCGGGTCCTTTTACTACTTCAACTCGTTGAATTAATGCTTGTGGTATTCCCGTTAAGCCGTAAACGGTAGAAAGGCCACTTACTATTGGCATCCCATCAATTAATACAAAAGTGTAAGGCCCTTCTAGCCCATTGATGTGAATATCCCCAGTGTTGCAAACATTACAATTTAATTGAGGTCTAACTCCATTAACATTTTGCAGAGATTCAAAAATAGAAGGAGTTGGATTTTTTTTAAAAAAACTTTTACTGTAAACATCTACAGGGACAGAACTGGCAGATTTAGATACTGGTCTTAAATTTCCTGATACTACAATTTCATCTAATGAATTGTCTGAAACTAAAGAAAAGTTTTGAATTATTTTTTCATTTTCATTTTTATTGAAAGTGATTTCAGTTGTTTTAGTCTTGTAGCCCAAACTGCTAACAACTATTTTATAAGTTCCGGAAGGAATATTTTTAATTTGATAATACCCGTCTTCATTTGATGAAGTACCTAATTTGGTGTTCTGGATGTAAATATTTACGTAGGGTAGATTTTCTAACCCATCTGAGATTTTACCAGCTAGACTATTGTTTTGAGAATTACATGTAATAGAAAAGATTAATAAAAATATTTTTAGATAGATTTTCATTCTTGATATAAGGTAAAATTTTTGACAAATATAAATAAATTTTTAGTCAAGACTAAAAATATTTTTAAGAAAATAAAAAAGTATATATTTGTGAAGTTAATTTTATCATGATGTTTACACTTTCTGAAGAGAATTATTTAAAAGCGATATTTCATTTACAAACAGTTTCTGGAAAAGGAATCAGTACCAATGCTATTGCTAAAAAATTAGAGACAAAAGCTTCCTCAGTTACAGATATGATCAAGAAATTGGCTGATAAGGAAGTTCTGACTTACATAAAATATCAAGGAGTTTCTCTTACAGTTTTAGGAAGAAAAATTGCTTTAGGAGTAATTAGAAAACATCGCCTTTGGGAAGTTTTTTTGGTAGAAAAACTAAATTTCTCTTGGGACGAAGTTCATGATGTTGCAGAACAATTAGAACATATTAAATCTACAAAACTAATAAACGAATTGGATGCATTTTTAGAATTTCCAAAAATGGATCCTCATGGAGATCCAATTCCAGACAAAGAAGGAAAATTTCAAAAGATAGAAAAGAAATTATTATCAACTTTAAAAGAAAATCAATTAGGAGTTTGTGTAGGCGTGAATGATTCTTCCTCTGAATTTTTAAAATACTTAGATCGTTACCAAATCTCTTTAGGTCAAAAGATTCGTGTTGTTTCTAAAGAGTCTTTTGATGGTTCTGTTACAATTCTTATTAATAATAAAGAGATGTCGATCTCACAGAAAATTGCTAACAATATATATATTCAATCCTAATGAGCACATTTGATCAATTAGTAGAATTCGGAAAAGAGCATCCTATTTTATCAGCTTTATACGCCTCTTTATTTACATGGGGTTTAACGGCCTTGGGTGCTGGGTTTGTTTTCTTTTTTAAGAAAATGAATAGAGCTGTTTTAGATGGAATGCTTGGTTTTACTGGAGGTGTAATGGTGGCTGCAAGTTTTTGGAGCTTACTAGCTCCGGCTATAGAAAATAGTCCAGGAGAGGGTTTTCAAAAAGTTTTTCCATCAGTTATTGGTTTTGCCCTTGGAGCTTTGGCCTTGTATGCTATGGATAAAGTTTTACCACACCTACACATTAATTTTAAAGAATCTGAAGCAGAAGGGGTAAAAACAGGCTGGCATAAAACAACATTACTAGTGTTAGCAATAACTCTACACAACATACCTGAGGGTTTAGCCGTAGGGGTTTTATTTGGAGCTGCGTCAACCCTTGTAGGAGTTGAGCAAACAGAAATGATTATTGCTGCCATCTCTTTAGCAATAGGAATAGGTATTCAAAACTTTCCAGAAGGATTTGCTGTAGCGATGCCTTTAAGAAGACAAGGAATTAGTAGATTTAAAAGTTTTTGGTACGGACAATTATCAGCAGTGGTTGAACCAGTTGCAGCGGTAATTGGTGCTGTTGCAGTTTCTTTTTTTACTCCTATTTTGCCTTATGCACTAGCATTTGCAGCTGGGGCAATGATTTTTGTTGTTGTGGAGGAGGTTATTCCCGAAACACAAAGAGACAACTATACAGATATTGCTACCCTTGGTTTTATAGGTGGGTTTATTGTTATGATGTCTTTGGATGTAGGATTGGGTTAAAATCAAAAAATTATATTAATGAAAGCCAAACAGATTCTGTTTGGCTTTTTGTATTTTGCAATAAATTTTTTTTTGCAGTTAGCATCTACTTTTCAAATTTATAACGCTTCGGCAGGGAGTGGTAAGACATTTACATTAGTTAAGGAGTATCTTAAAATAGTACTAATTAGTGATGATATCTTTATTTTTCAAAAGATCCTGGCTATAACATTTACTAACAAGGCAGCTTCAGAAATGAAGCAACGAATATTAAATAGTTTAAAAGATTTTTCTGAGGCTAAACAACCTCCTCTTTTTATTCTTATTCAGAAAGAAACAGGATTAAAGCCACATATAATTCAGAAGAAAAGTACTGTTGTGTTACAATTAATTTTAGAAAATTATGGAGCTTTTCACATAACAACTATAGATAGTTTTACATTTAAAATAATAAAAAGTTTCTCTTTTGATTTGGGGCTTAGTCAGAATTTTGAAGTAGAAATGAATGCTCAAGAGTTGCTTGATAAAGCAGTAGAGGTTTTAATTTCTAAAGTTGGAGTTACTAATGAATTAACAAAATTGCTAGTTGAGTATTCAATAGATAAATCTGATGATGATAAATCATGGGATATTTCATTAGACCTATTGGAGTTTTCAAAGATTTTATTAAAAGAAGAGGATGTTTTTCATTTCAGGAAATTAAGTGATAAAACCTTACATGATTTTAAATCATTACAAATAAAATTAGCTAAATATCGTAAAGATCTTCTTGCGAGGATGAAATCTATAGGTGAGCAGGCACTGCAAATTATTTCAAATGAGCATTTAGAGTTTACTATTTTTAATAGGTCAATGCTACCAAATCATTTTTCATCACTGGTTAATAAAACAGACCGTACAAAGTTTTTTGATCAGAGTGTCCTAAAAAAAAGAATCGATGAAAATGAACTATTATCCAAGACTAAACCAAAAAACACATTACTAACTGCCGAGAAAATTTTACCAGCACTTTTAAAATTGTATTCAGACTCAGAGTTATTGTATCAACAATTAATTCAAACAAAATTAATTCTACAAAGTATCATTCCTTTGGCTGTTTTGAATCATATAAATAAAGAATTGAATACAATTAAAGAAGACAATAATATTCGTTTAAATGCAGAATTTAATCAGTTAATTTCGGATAATATTCAAGACCAACCAGCCCCATTTATTTATGAAAGAATTGGTCAAAGTTTCATGCATTATTTTATTGATGAGATGCAAGATACTTCTGTCTTACAATGGAAAAATTTGATTCCATTAATAGACAATTCCCTGTCCCAGGAAAAAACGAGTTTGTTGTTAGTTGGAGATGCTAAACAAGCAATCTATAGATGGCGTGGAGGAAAAGCATCACAATTCTTAAAACTAGGTTCTCAAGGTACAATTTCCCAAAATCCTTTTACAATAGAAAAAAAAGTTCAAGAATTATCTACTAATTACAGGAGTTTTAGCGAACTAATTAAATTTAATAATTCCTTTTTTAAACATTCATCACAGTTTTTGCAAAATTCGTCTTATGCTGATCTTTTTTTAAATAAATCACACCAAGAAGAAAATGAATCAAAAGGAGGATATGTTTCTATTTCTTTTTTAGAGAAAATGGATGATAAAGAAGAGGATCAGCTTAAATATGCAAAAAAAGTACACCAAATAATTACAAATTTAGATAGTAAATGCCATTTAGGATCTGTTTGTGTTTTGGTCAGAAAGCGAAGTGAAGGGGTTACTGTTGCAAATTATTTATCTGAAAACAATATAGATATAGTTTCTTCAGAAACATTGTTATTAAGCAATAGTAAAAAAGTAAACTTCATTATTAATTTTTTAAGGTATTCAGTTCAATCAAACGACAAAGAATGTTTACTTGAATTATTATATTTTTTACACAAACATCTAATGATCACATTAGATAAACATTCTTTTTTTAGAAAATTCATTCATCTAGAGCAAACAGAGGTTCTAGACTTGTTAAAAGAATACAATTGTTCTTTCAATTTAATTTTGTTTCATGAATCTCCATTTTATGAAAAAGTAGAACAAATAATTAGAGCATTTCATCTTCAAGATTCAACAGACGCCTATGTTCAGTTTTTTCTTGATGAAATTTTAATACAGCAACAAAAAGAGTCAAACATTCAAGATTTTCTAAATTTCTGGGATCTCAAAAAAGAATCGTTAAGTATAGTTTCCTCAGAAAATCCTGACGCAGTTAAGATTATGACTATTCACAAAGCCAAAGGGTTAGAGTTTCCAGTAGTAATTTTCCCTTGTGAATTGTATATATATCAAGATATTAAACCAAAAGTTTGGTTAGAAAATACTATTGACGGTTTTTCAAACATAATGGTTCCATTAAACAAGGAAATTAGATATACAGGTGTTAAAGGGGAAGAAATTTACAATACTAGAAAGTCTGAGTTAGAATTAGATAGTTTTAACCTTTTGTATGTTGCTCTAACAAGAGCTGTTGAACAACTATACATCATTACAGAGAAAAAGTTAAACAAAAAAGAAGAGGAAGACCCTAAGTACTTTTCGGGAATTTTTATTTCGTACTTGAAAAAACATCATTTGTGGCATCAAGAAAAAAATGAATACAGTTTTGGAGATTATGATAATTTGAAAACAATACTAGAAACAGAGCTTGCTAGTAAAACACAACATAGATTTATAAGTACTCCTTGGAAAGATCACAAGATTACCATGTTGGCCAATTCATCAACATTTTGGGGTACAAAAAGAGGTGAGGCTAAGAATTATGGAAATCTTATTCATAAAATTCTGTCTGAGGTAATTACTAAAGATGATGTTCATAAAGTAACAGAAAGGTATTTTCAACAAGGAGAAATTGGGTTAGAAGAAAAAGAGCAATTGCAGGAAAGAATTCTTAAAATTGTTAGCCACACAAAACTTAAAGGGTATTACTCTAAAGATGTAGTTATTTACAATGAAAGAGAAATTTTATTTAAAGCCAATACAGTAATTCCAGATAGGTTAGTTTTTGACAATAACAATAATGTAACCATTATAGATTATAAAACAGGCATTTCTAAAAAAGAGCATCACTATCAATTAGAAAATTACGCAAGTGTGTTAGCATCACTAAATTATTTTGTTGCTAAAAAGGTTCTTGTTTATATTAACAAAACAATTTCTGTAGAAGAATTTTAAAGTATTTTTGCATCACAAAACAAATTAAAATTTTACATCAATTATGTACGGTTCAATAAAAAAATATTTGCAAAACGAAATAGAAGAAATAAGAGAAGCTGGGTTGTACAAAACCGAACGAATTATTACATCATCACAAGATGCCGTCATTAAAATTTCTACAGGAGAAGAAGTAATTAATTTTTGCGCAAATAATTACTTAGGCTTGTCCAACCATCCAGAAGTTATTCAAGCTGCAAAAGACACAATGGATACCCACGGATTTGGTGTGTCTTCAGTTCGTTTTATTTGCGGAACTCAAGACATTCATAAAAAATTAGAATCAAAAATTGCTGAATTTTATCAAACAGAAGACACCATTTTATATGCTGCAGCTTTTGATGCTAACGGTGGTGTCTTTGAACCAATCCTTTCAAAAGAAGACGCAATTATTTCCGACAGTTTAAATCACGCCTCCATAATTGATGGTGTTCGTTTATGTAAAGCATCAAGATATCGGTATGATAATAATAACATGGATGCTCTAGAAACACAATTAATTGAGGCTTCAAAGAACAATCATAGATTTAAAATTATTGTTACAGATGGTGTGTTTTCTATGGATGGGATTGTTGCCAAATTAGATAAGATTTGTGATTTAGCAGATAAATATGATGCACTTGTAATGATTGATGAATGCCATGCTGCTGGTTTTATAGGAGCAACAGGTCGAGGAACTTTAGAGCTTAAGAATGTTTTAGGTAGAATAGATATTATCACCGGAACTTTAGGGAAAGCTTTGGGTGGTGCAATGGGGGGGTATACAACAGGAAAAAAAGAAATTATAGAGATTTTAAGACAACGATCTAGACCATATTTATTCTCAAATTCTTTAGCACCAGCAATAGTAGGTGCATCTTTAAAGGTGTTTGATATCATATCAAATGACACCTCATTAAGAGATAAATTGGAATGGAATACAACTTATTTTAGAGAAAAAATGGATGCTGCTGGGTTTGATTTAGTTGGTGCAGATGCGGCAATAGTTCCAGTAATGCTGTATGATGCAAAGTTGTCTCAGATAATGGCTAATAAACTACTTGATGAAGGTATTTATGTTATCGGATTCTTTTATCCAGTAGTTCCTAAAGATAAAGCCAGAATTCGTGTTCAGTTATCTGCTGCGCATTCTAAGGAAAACTTAGATAAAGCAATAACCTCATTTATAAAAATAGGGAAAGAACTTAAGGTGATTTAAGTGCTATTTGAAAGTTACTTTGAGTTAAATTATTTGTTTTTATAATTAAAAAAAGTATTTTTGCATCAAACAAAATTAAAAATAAATTAAAATGAAAAAGTTAAAATTAGTAGTGATAGCCTTGTTCGCAACTGCATTTATAGGTAATGTGAACGCTCAAGACTCTAGCCGTCAATGGGCAATTAGCGTAGGATTAAATATTGTAGATGTTAGAGCTGGAGGTGATTTTTCTAACAAATTAAATGATTTTGGTGGGAACGATGACTGGAATTGGTCTAATCACCCACTTACAAGAATTTCAGCAGAAAAATACTTAAATGAATCTTTTACTCTGCAAATAGCAGGTTCTATGAATAAATTAGACAATGGCTTTGATGATGTTCAACACGCCTCTTTTGATGCAAATGTAAAATATAGTTTAGATGCTGTAGTAGCTAAAATTTTTGGAAAATCTACTAAACTTTTTAGCCCTTTTGCTTATCTAGGAGCTGGTTACACTTCTCTAGACGGAGAAGGTGAAGCAATGTTAAATTATGGTTTTGGAGTTAATTTTTGGGCAACCGATGGTGTAGGATTTGTATACCAGGGAGGTTCAAAAGAACAATTATCGGATGTTGTTCCATCACACTATTATCATTCAATAGGAATTCTTTTTAAACTCTAGGCAACTTAAAAGTTTAAAATATCTCTTGCAATTGCTGTAATTTTCGTCTATTTCCTTTGTTTTTAAAAAGGAACAGACTATTTTTGCAACATAATTTAAGAAATTTAATTTAAATTAATAAAAATGAAAAATATAAAATTAGCTATTATAGCTTTATTTACGTTAGTATCTGTTTACAGCGTAAGCGCTCAAGATTCAAACAATCCGTGGGCTATTAGTGCAGGGTTTAATGTCGTAGATGTACAAGGACCAACTGATTTTCCTAATATATTAAAGGATTATTATGGTACAAGTGATTGGAATTATTTATCAACAATTTCTAGAATTACTGTAGAAAGATATTTAGAAGATGGTTTTACACTTCAGTTAGCAGGATCTTTAAATAGAATTACACACGTAACTGAAAAGGACGACGCTAGTTTACTTCATAAATCTATAGATTTAAATCTTAAGTATAACTTAGATGCATTTGTTGCTGCTATTTTTGGTAATTCCACAAAATACTTTAGCCCTTTTGCATATGCAGGAGGTGGTTACACTGCATTAGATGGTGACGGAGAAGGAATGTTAAACTATGGTTTTGGTTTCAATGTTTGGTTATCCGAAACAGTTGGTTTGGTATATCAAGGAGGAACAAAAAAAGAATTTAAAGGAGTTGTTCCTACTCACTACCAACATTCTCTTGGTGTAATCATTAAATTTGGTGGTACAGATACTGATGGCGACGGAATCTATGATAAATATGATTCATGTCCAGAAGTTGCAGGATTAAAAGAATTTAATGGATGTCCAGATTCTGACGGAGATGGTATTATAGATGGTGAAGATGCATGTCCAAGTGTTGCTGGTTTAGCAACATTAAACGGATGTCCAGATGCAGATGCAGATGGTATTGCAGACAAAGACGATATGTGTCCTAATGCTAAAGGAACGAAAGCTAATAATGGTTGCCCAGATTCAGACGGTGACGGTGTTGTTGACAAAGACGATAAATGTGCTACAGCTGCAGGCCCAAGAGCAAACGGAGGATGTCCTTGGCCAGATACAGACGGTGATGGTGTATTAGATAAAGATGATAACTGTAATTCAGAAGCAGGACCTGCCTCAAATGGAGGATGTCCAGAGCCAATAATTACTGAAGCTGCTGAGAAGAAAGTGGGAGAGTTTGCAAAAACTATTTTATTCAACTCAAGTAGATCTTCTTTCAAATCAGGAATTTCAGATAAATTAGATGCTATTGTTGGTATCATGAAAGAGTTTTCTAAAGCTACTTTTTTAATTGAAGGTCACACAGACAGCACAGGTAGTGTTTCTTTAAATGATAAATTATCTACTAAAAGAGCAAATGCTGTTAAAGATTATTTAGTTCAAAATGGAATAGACGCTTCTAGATTAGAAACTAAAGGTTCAGGAGAATCAAATCCTATCGATTCTAACAAAACTAGAGCAGGTAGAGCAAACAATAGAAGAGTAGAAATTAAAGTTACTAACGAGTAATTTTTATTCTCAAAATATATAAAAGCCTCATCGTAAGATGAGGCTTTTTTTTTGAGTTCTTTTAGAATATTATAATTAAAAAACTTTTCAACTTCAGCTAAATAAATTACCTTTGCAGCCTAAAATAAGAGTGTTTTTTCTCTCTTTCAAAGAAATTAATTTAAAGTAAGAATAATGTCTACAATAACAGGTAAAGTATCCCAAATTATAGGTCCAGTAATTGATGTTGAGTTTAATACAGATTCTAATGAACTTCCAAAAATTTATGATTCATTAGAAATTAAAAAATCTGATGGTTCTATCCTAGTTTTAGAAGTTCAACAGCATATTGGAGAAGATACTGTTCGTACAATTTCTATGGATGCAACAGATGGTTTACAAAGAGGACAAGAAGTTGTTGCAACGGGTAATCCAATTCAAATGCCAATTGGTGGAGACATCTATGGTAGATTGTTTAATGTAACCGGAGAAGCTATTGATGGTTTGGGAGATTTAGCCAAAGAAGGTAAAGATGGTTTACCTATTCACAGATCTGCACCAAAATTTGAAGATTTATCTACTTCTACTGAAGTTTTATTCACGGGTATTAAAGTAATCGATCTAATTGAGCCATATTCAAAAGGTGGTAAAATTGGATTATTTGGTGGTGCTGGTGTTGGTAAAACAGTATTGATTCAAGAACTTATTAATAATATTGCCAAAGGACATGGAGGTCTTTCCGTTTTCGCAGGTGTTGGAGAAAGAACTCGTGAAGGGAATGACTTATTAAGAGAGATGTTAGAATCCGGGATTATCAAATATGGAGATGATTTTATGCACTCTATGGAAGAAGGTGGATGGGATTTATCTAAAGTAGATAAAGCAGGAATGAAAGATTCTAAGGCAACTTTTGTTTTTGGACAGATGAATGAACCTCCTGGAGCTCGTGCTAGAGTTGCATTGTCAGGTTTAACAATTGCTGAATACTTCCGTGATGGTGCTGGAGAAGCACAAGGTAAAGATGTATTATTTTTCGTAGATAATATTTTCCGTTTTACTCAAGCAGGATCTGAAGTTTCCGCCCTTTTAGGACGTATGCCGTCTGCAGTAGGGTATCAGCCAACTTTAGCTACTGAAATGGGAGCTATGCAAGAACGTATAACATCTACTAAAAAAGGATCAATTACATCTGTTCAGGCGGTATATGTACCAGCTGATGATTTAACAGATCCAGCTCCAGCAACTACATTTGCTCACTTAGACGCAACCACGGTATTGTCTCGTAAAATTGCAGAGTTAGGAATTTATCCAGCAGTAGATCCGTTAGATTCTACTTCAAGGATTTTAACAGCAGATATTTTAGGAGATGAACATTATGACTGTGCACAAAGAGTAAAAGAGTTGC
>Ga0233438_10002975_pt1 | contig 16108 bp, 13 predicted proteins | sample SI_123_September_FD_182720 | JGI IMG/M metagenome (GOLD analysis project Ga0233438, IMG submission 182720) | Seawater microbial communities from Saanich Inlet, British Columbia, Canada - SI_123_September2016_10_MG | ecosystem: Environmental > Aquatic > Marine > Inlet | place: Canada: British...
CGGATCGACTGGAATACAATGGCCACCAACGCCAACGCCTGGTGTGTATCGATGGAAATTCCACTTCGTAGCTGCAGCGGAAAGAACATCTTCAACGTCAACATCCAAGGCAGGGAAGATTCTTGCAAGTTCATTGACAAGTGCGATGTTGATGTCTCGTTGAACATTTTCAATGACTTTAGCAGCTTCAGCGACTTCGAGTTTACCGACATAGCGAACATCCTCGGAAGTCAATTTAGAGTAAAGTTCCACTAATCTGTTTCCTACTTCAGGATTGGAACAACCAATCACTCGAGCAACTTGTCGAACGCCGTGAGCAGGATCCCCAGGATTGAATCTCTCAGGGCAGTAAGCAATTTCCACATCTTCACCGATAACCAGACCTAGTTCTTCGATGATAGGTAACCACGTTTCTGTGGTAACTCCTGGGTAGACAGTCGATTCAAGCACGACGATTGTGTTCGAACCCTTTGGAATCGCTTCGAAAACAGCTCTTCCAGCAGCAGCAACGTAGGAAAGATCGGGTTTCAAATCATGTGTGATGGGAGTTGGGACGGTTACAAGGACTACATCGCAATGTGGGACTGCTTCCGAAGTGCTCATGGTAATGTTCCATCTCTCAACCCCTGGCTCTGGAATGATATCATCTACGTCTGGATCACCTGTCGGATTTTCTCCGCGTAAAATCATCTCAACGGAACGCTGGGATACATCAACGCCCCAGACGTTGAATCCTGCGTCATGAAAACCAATGGCTGTTGGAAGGCCTACATACCCCAAACCAATGATTCCAACGGTTGATGCGTCTGACTTGCTCATGTCATTGGGCAATCGTTGTTCTTCATCAAACCATTGTTCAAGTATCCATATAGGTGATTACTTCATTAGTATCTTCTTCCAAGGCATATCATGGTTGCATCTGGGAACGCATCGCGTCTCAAGAGAATGTGGTCTAAGAAAAAAATGCAGAATGCACCCTTTGCTTTATTTGCTGAGAATTACGAACACAGAGAACTTATTTCTAGATTGATTAGGAGAGATCTAGATTCAAGATTCAGAGCGCCATTGTTAGGATACTCTTGGGCGATAATTGAGCCTTTGCTATTAGCATTGGTATACTCATTTGTTTTCGGAATAATTGTCGGTCGCTCTGATCCACTATACCCGGCAATCGTAATGATTGGAGTAATAGGCTGGTCTCTGTTCTCTCGTTGCATGACCAGCACAACAAAAACACTGACCTCAAATGCTTCATTATTTCAATTTACCAAGATCCCTAAATCTGTTTTCGCTATTAGCAACATGCTTACCAATCTCTTGTTAAGTTTCATCTCTCTTTTTGCCCTTATACCGTTTATCTACCTAAACGATTTATCATTAAATACAGGCTACATCCTCCTCCCAATTTACCTCTTTCTTCTAGCAATAACTGGAACTGCAATTGGTCTGCTCATCGCACCGGCTGCAGTAAGAATTCCAGATTTAGTCAATATTATCCAATTTCTTTCACGTGTTGGTTTCTTTTTATCACCTGTTATGTGGACTTACCAAATGTTATCGAGTAAATTTGGGACTGGAGACTATCTCATACTTGCCCACCTAAACCCAGTGATTGTCCCTATTACAAAAATGAGAGACATCATATTGAATCAAAATAGTGATATTCCTGATTTTGGATTGTATATTTTTGGTGGAACCGTACTCTTTTTCTACCTGGCTGGAACGATGATATTCCATGTGAAATCAAGTAAAATGGTGGTTGGATTATGAGAGTGTTAGAACTACGCAATGTGAGTTTAACATATCCACAGTCAAGGTTTGAAAAAAAGAAAAAAATGATTCCTTCGAAAATAGGGCCAATAGACCTTGAATTCAATGATTCAGAGATTGTTGGCATCATCGGCCGAAATGGTTCTGGAAAAAGCACACTACTACGAATAATGGGGGGCGTATTCCCTCCTGATGAAGGTCAAATTCGATTATCTGGAACGATTTCTCTTCTCGCTGGAGTCGGGGTAGGTTTCAATAAGAATTTAACCGGACTAGAAAATACGTATCTTTACGCATCACTTATGGGCTGGAGAAGGAGGGAAATAGAGAGTAAGTTAGATGATATCATCAACTTTTCCGAACTTGGTCATCACTTTGAACGACCTATCAAAACATATTCTTCTGGAATGAAAGCGAGACTTGGGATATCTGTCGCTACTGCGTTTAAACCAGACATACTTCTTATTGATGAGGTGCTTGGAGTCGGAGACGCCTCTTTTAGAAAAAAAAGTGAACGCCGTGTTAAAGAGATGATTGCAGGATCCGGGACAGTAATCATTGTTTCTCATTCGCAAAATTTCATGTTGGAATTATGTGATAGAATCATATTAATGGAAGCTGGAGAAATTGTTGATGTTGGTGACCCTGCTGAAATGTATAAAATCTACAGGAAAATTTTACATGATGATTCATCTGAATGATTTAATGGTATTAACCAAAGGTAAAACAGATTGTTCTATCGATAATTTCCTACGAGAAACTTCAACAACTAAATCAGGAAAATTAGATTTTTTAATTTGCTCTTCTATAAGGCTTGCAAGTTTGATTGTGGGATTAAAAGAAAGATTCCCATTTCGTTCATATCGCCATTTCCCAGTATCAGACGGTAAGATTGCACCTAGGAGTGGATTTGAGGATATGAAATCTAATCCATCACTCAGCGTATCTACGACGAGCACTCTAGCGCCATGAACTAAAGATTCTTGAATTATTCTTGGGTTGGCGTCTCGTCCTGATGTTACAATCATCGTTTTGCTTTTACTAAAGAGAGTTTGTAGGTCGCTTCGAGAGACTTCTCCCATGTTGAGGAGGTTAATGTTGGAAAATGGGTATTCAAATAAATGCTGAAGTGCATTACTGTCATTTTTGTTACCTGCAATAACAACAACTAATTTCGAGTTCGTGTATGAATCTAAGTGTTTCAATAATTGAGAAAAACATTGATGGTTCTTTGTTTTCTGAAGAGTAGTTCCACAGTAAATTAAATCATATACTCTATCAACAGAAGAACTTTCTTTATCCCAGATGGCTGGTTTGACGAAGGTTTGGATTAAAGAATTAGGAAAAATATTCTTTAGTACCTGATGGTTGTACTTATCATCCGCCAAAACCATGGTGTATGGCCCACCGGTCATTTTATTCTGTTGTTCTCGAAAGAACTCTAGCAGTTCTGAATATCCTTCTTTTAATGAAGAAGATTGAGGTTTGAATTTATGCTCTATGCCCATTCCTAACAGTATTGATTGAAGTGAGGAATCGTTGTTATCTTGTTCTATGATTTCCTTAATTTTTTTCTCATACCTCTCAATATGGGGGAATCGAATTGAGGTTGCTGGATAATGTAACCAAAATCGCTGGGGATGTGAATCTGAGTTTGCCGAAAGCCATTGGTGCAGTAAAGGATAATTCCCGCGAGTAAATATGATGCTGGCATCCATAAAGGAAACAAGTTTTTCGGCATTTGTAAATGACCAGTATGTTATATTCTCTTCGACTTCACACCACCCTTCGTCCTTATGGACACTCCAGTTTCTTTGTTCCCCTTCTTCAAAACCGTGTATTATATGGATTTCTTTAATGTCCAAGTGATTGCAAATATCCCTGCACATCTGAAAGTACACATCTGTTAAAAAAAACTCAGACATCTCTGAACTTAAGGAACGATTGGGTAACTGTTTTTTTAATTGGGATACCGAATGGAATGTGGCTTCTTTGGGCAAATTATTCGATTTATTCCAGAGAGCCGGTGTTTTATGAAAGAAAACTAATTTATCCATCTAAATCTCTCCATCAACTGGTTTCTAAGGTTTCAAACATAGTGATGTATGAATCGAGCATATCTTCATTATATCTTGTGAAAGTATCTTCCAGAATTGATTTGTGCATGTTGGTCACTTGCTCAGAATCAGATAAGAGTGACTGAATCGCAGTTTTCAATGCACTACGAGATCTCTCAATAATTATCCCGTTGTGATTGTGTTCGATTAATTCTGGTACGATTCCGACATTTGTTGAAATCACTGGTCGAGCAGAAGCAAGGGCTTCCAAGATTGGCATCGGACCGCCTTCATGCTCACTCGAACAAATTAGCACGTGATTTTCAGAATAGAATTCGCCCATTTTTTCTCTTTCGACTGGTTCAAGGGGGGTTGCAGTTTGGAGAATAACGCCCAAATCTTCGCAGACTGGTTTCACAATTGAATAAAACGCTTTGTTATCGCCATGATGAGAAGTTGATGGGTTTCCCACCCACATGAATCGTAATTCATCAATATCTGGTAATTTTCTAGGATAGAATAGCTCTCGATCGATTCCATTTGGTGTGAAGAAACCGTTCTCTAAATTCAGAATACCCCCTATCTCCTCTGAAATATATCCAGTTGCAGCAAATTGATTGCAAATATCTTCGGTTTGTGATGTTGTGAGCCCTCGTTTTTTCCATGAATGCGAATGAACCCCAACACAGGTTTTCGAAAAGTTGAACCCTTTCATAGAAGGGCCATATCTCATTCCGTCGAACCATAAAAAGAAAAACACAATGTCGTATTCTGACAAATCAAAAGAACTTGGATCTCTTCGAATATTGATAATATATTCCACATCCATTTTATGGTTTGATGAATGATTTTTAAGTGATTGAGCAAGGATGTCATACGCCCAACCAGGGCGATCGGCAATTAGTAAGATGTTCATTCAAATCCCCTCAAATAGTATTTTTTCTAACATTAAATGCATTGCTTCTAGACTAAAGTTATTTTTGACATAAGCTTGGGCAATAACGGGAGATGATGTTTGGAAATCAGAGTTGTTTATTACTTTTAGAGCAGCATCAGCCAATGCCTCGGCTGTGGACGTTTTTACCAGATATCCAGATTTACCATGCACAAATGTTTCTCCAGCCCCTCCAGCGTCGGTCGAAACCACAGGTATCCCCATTGCTTGCGCTTCAATTAATACATTCGGCAATCCTTCTATTTTACTCGTAAGCATAAAAAGATCAAATGTTTCAAGAAGTTTGATCACATCATCCCTATATCCTTTAAATTCGACAAAATTATTGATTTCTATTTCTTTTGAGTATTTGATAGATTCTTCAAGTAGAGGGCCGTCACCAATCATCGTAAAAACAACGTTACATCTGGATTTTTCAATGATTTGCTTTGCCGCATTAAGCCACAGAATAGGTTGTTTTACATCTACAAACCTGAATACTACTCCAATGTTAAATGATGCCTCGGGTTTTTTGATATGAACGGGTGATTTAAATTTAGTTAAATCAAATCCGTTTCTCATCACCATCATTTGTTTTTCATAACCCCCTAGCCATTCAACATATTTTTCAAGTCCATTCTGACTGTTGTGACAAAGAAAGACTCGTTCATCTTGTAGAAGTTTTGCGTAACACAGCCTTACAAATCTGTTATTGTAGTAGTAATTTGGACCTTTGTGGGGGAAACTACTGGACGGCAGTTTGAATGGCGGAAGAGAGCGTGCTGACATCACAATTCTAGGAACCCCACAAATAAGACCAGCAATCGTTCCCAAAATATTTGTCGAGTCTTGCCAAAGATGAAGGGTTGTTGGTTTACGATCGTGTATCAATTGTATTAGATGCAACACTTTTTGAGAAATACCAGGATTCATTGGTGGAGATGTTGGAATTAAATCTAGTAAATGATTTATGTTTGAATCGATTTTGATACCAGGCAGATTACTGCTTTTAGAATAATCAAAGATTTCCACACCAAGGTTGTGGACGTCGTCGATGAACGAATTTTCGGCAGTGTTAACTCCTTTATTCCAAACAACCAATTCCTTTGCAAAGTTTTGATTTTCTAAACATCTTACAACTTGCCTTTCAGCACCTCCAAACTTCAATGAATTGTTTACAACCATTACAAGAGAAGGCGTTGGTTTATACTGTGGTTCTGACGATGAGTGTTTGTCGACTATCTCTTTGAGTATGAAATGCTCCACGCTGCTTTCATCGAGATTGATAGCAGGTTTAATCGGGACAGATATTTCTGAGGACAATCTCGAAAAATATGAAGCAAAATCAAAAACATCATCCCCTGGGTCAGGGATAAATTCTAACTGTGTGTATGCTCTCTTCATGAGTTCTAGATCTCCGCTATTCTTGACCGCTTCAACGTAATTTTTCTGATACAATTTACTATCTAAATCACAAAGCATTAGCCCTTCAAGCCTTTTTAGCGCAGACAAAGATATATTTTTGAATGAATATTTCACTCCGAATTCTGTGACAAATTGTAACATATGCCCATTCGTTCCAGAAATTGACAGTAGGTCTTGAAACATTGATCGATAGTCTTCACCCGTCCTAATCAACCGCAAAATTTGGGTTCTTGTCGGGTTTTCGAAAGACAATAAGTGCTCAAGTCCCCTTAGACCCTTCGTAAAGTTGCCTTCGCTAATTCCTGCAGCAAACCGTTTCCTGGCGACTTCTAGGGCTAATGATTGGGCCGACATCCCTGCTTTTTCTGCGAACTTGCCTACAGAGACATTCGGTTGTAACTGCAATGAAATGCGAACAACTTCTTTTGCTTGTGAAGGGGAAAGACTCGACAGCCTAATTGTTCCTAATATCGAAAGAGCTAGTTTGGGGTTCGCAAGAAATATATGTGCTTTCATCTGTAGTATTTTTTCCCGAACGTCGATTCTTGAACTCGTCAAATACTCTTTGATGAGAGTTTTATTTTTCGTGGCAAATGCTGCCCTTAGTATCTCATAAGGGGCATGAACCTTATACTTCTTTTCCATTTTCAGTATGTATTCATCAATATTGGAATTTGAATAAATGAGCGCCTGAAGAATTTTACAATGGATGGAGTCATCTCCAAACCTTTTTTCACAATTTTCAATTCCCTCAAACATTGCTTCAGAATCACCTTCGTGCGAACATAATACAATGTACTCAAACATCAGGATTTTATGGTGAACCATGACCTCTTTGTTGTTTTTGAGTACTGAAAGTGCCTCTTTGCCCCGCTTTAGAATCATCATTGACCTAAATAGGATGTAAAGATACTGACTATCAATCAATTCTTTCCTGTTGGCATATGGTAAGTAAAGTTCAATTAATTTAGAATGGTCTCTCTTTGAGAAAAGGTCTTCAATCGAATCAATTTTGTTTGAATTAGAGGATCTGCCAATTCTCTTCCCATCACGCTCTAGAATTACCACAGTTCGATGAATTTGTTTACCACTTCTCACAAAATTCTTCAGAATTTTTGATACTGAAGGTGGCTTCATGGAGAATCCTAACGATGTCCACTTCATGAACACTCTCTTTTGGGGAAGCAAAAACCTAACAGATTCATACAACTCATTAACCCCCAATGATAGGAGAGTCTGTGGACGAATATCTTGAATTGTCTCGCGTCTCGCGAAGGGAGGAGGACCTTCAGAACGAAGTAAAACGTTTGAGAAATTCTTTTTCATTTCGATTTGGCAACCTTTTCGTTCAAGCACTCGAGAGGCCGGCCACCTTACCACTATTACCATTCAAAATAATCTCAGTGTTGATGAAAAAAATCTTTACAAAAAGTAAAAAAGAGAAGGGCATTAAAAAAATTACTCGAAATTGTATCGTTGGGTATTCAGCAGGATCTCCGCGAGGTATTCATTTTGAGCGAATGGAAGCGATTCTCTATGGATTAAGGCAAACCGGAATCCAAACAGTCCATGTTACGAGTGATAGAGAAATCCGAGCATTTCAAAGAGCTAAATCGCACGCACTGTATTCAATTCCGTCAAGAGGACAATTTGATGATATGATACCTCGTACCTGGAACAAGAAATTTGAACAGATTTTTTCAGGTGTGCTTGACACCTTTCATCCCCGTACAGTGATGTTTGATGGAGATTATCCTTTTAGAGGATTTTTAAACTCAATTTCCTTGCGCCCAGAAATGAATAGATTCTGGATACGAGAATCTATACTTAACCACAAAATCAACGATTTACCGATTGACGGTTTTGATATTTTTGATGCAATTATACACCCGAGTTTGAAAAGAAGATAAGATCCTGATGCCATTATTGGCGATTGTGGAACAATCTTCTGCAACCCAATAGTGAGCACTAGGCCTGGAGGGAGTTCTTTGAGAAATTTACGGGAAAAATTAGCATCTTTGAACAAAAAAACTGTCTTTGTCCAACTTAGCAGGCACATTGATAATCTCAATGAAATCTTTGAATCCCTGATCTCAAAAAAAGATTTGAACATCTTATGTCCAGGATCCTATGTACCGAAAGATTATGTTCATCATAAGAATATAATCACATCCTCTGAAATCTCTACAACCGAGGCAATTCAAGTTGCAGACGCATGCATAATTTCTCCTGACTTTTTCAACATATATTCCTGCTTTTGGCATAGGAAACCGACCATGTGCATCGTGAATACAGTAGAAGACATTAATTCGATTTTTAGAGAATTTGAAAGTAAAAACATACCAATTATTCTACTAGAAAATCTACATGATTCTGTATTCTTGTCAGATGGCGTTGAACGATTGTTTGATGAAGAATATCAAAGTCAGTTAATACAACGAATGGAAATGATAGATATGGAAGATGGTGGCCACATTTTGGCGGAATACATTCACTCATTACACGATTCTAATCAAGTTGAAGTGGGTTTAATCGATTGATTCGACTACTATTATTCCACCCCTCAAGTTGGGACTCAAGTATCTGATCATTCTCTCCGATGAATGATTTTATTCTATTCTCTGTAAATTCTCGAATCCTTTCATGAATGAATTGTCTTGATTTGGAATACCAATGTCCAAGATATTGTAGCGAATCTTGATTATCAAACCTCTGAATGAAGCCCGTAGGGTATTTACTCAAATCTAGTCGGGCAAATGAATAGATCAACACGTTTTCATGACTTATTGGCAATTGGCTTAATTTCCCCCTGACTTCATTACTTTTCAGTAAAGTTTGTGTCTTTTCCGGATCAAATGGAATGAGGCCTAATGCTGAGCGTACTGTTTGTTTTCTGAAACATTTCCAACATGAATTGCATGGTTTAGAATATGTTCCTCTGATGCAGGATTGTGCAAGGTGGCCAATACTCGATTTCGAGCAGATCAATTCTGTTCCAACTTCACTTATACCTCCGGTCGGAAATGATAACGGTAAACCGACCTCGGAGAAAACATTCCACCAACTTTTGTAATGAGATGTTATTGAGTATTCTTTGAATTGCAATCTACCTAATCCATAAAGTGATTCTAGAACCGTCCCATAAGCAATGCTGTACAACTTGAGTTTACCTGCTAACAAAATTGCAGGAATACCATTAGATAAGTCCGTGGGGAATCCAATTGGTTCCCTGATAAACTCCAAATCACATTCAATGGTTTGACAATCATATCCTATCTGGGATAGTTTTCGTAGTGAATATAATGCAGCATCTTTCGAATAAAGTGACCCCCCTCTATCTGGACGATCCATGAAGATAGGAATTGTTGATGGGGGTAAAACAGACAATGCTGCAGTCGAATCTGCACCTCCGCTGAATGCTAATGCAATGTATTTGCCCGATTCTGAATCGTAAGGCTCAATGTTTGAATCCACTGGAGAAACTGAAATATTCATTTTTTGGCAAGCGTCTGCGAATCGTTGACTTATTGAGAATGATAAATGTAAAGATTTATTGAACCAAGGTCGAACTATCAGAAGGGCACTTAGCCCGATATGATCGGGGTGGATGTCTGATAATTCCCAACCTTTCGGCCCTTGTACAAAACATGAATTCGCATTCATTTTTGATTTGCGGATGCGTGGTTCATCCTCGTCAAATTCGAACTCAAATACGAGCCTACTTTCATTCATAGCTACATTAACTCGCATGCTAATCATCTAAGTGTTCCAAGTACCATTCTACAGTTCGATGGAGACCCTCATCAATAGCAATACCAGGGACAAAACCTAATTCACTTCTAGCCAGATCAATGTCTGCATGAGAATGTAAAATATCTCCTAATCGAACAGGTTGATAGGAAGGTTCGATATTCATAGCGCTAGGATGTTTGACTGAAACATGTTTTCTAATCCCATAGAATAGTTCGTTAACGGTTGTCTTTCCCCCATAGGCTAGATTTACAACTTTACCGTTCAGAGAACCTAACGACGAACGAGTTAACGCGGCGATATTGCCGCTGACAACATTACTGATATGGGTAAAATCTCTGCTTTGCTCACCATCTCCAAATATAGATGGAATTTCTCCTTTGGCTAAACTCATTATAAACTTAGGTATGACTGCTGCATAAGGACCATCAGGGTCTTGTCGCTGCCCAAAGACATTGAAATATCTGAAACCTAATATCTCTATGTCATAACATTCTACAAAAGCCTGCTGAATAAACTCCATTGAACGTTTACTTGCCGCATACGGAGATAGCACTTCTCCAACTTTTTTCTCCGTTTTAGGTAAAGTCTCATCATTGCCGTAAACAGATGAACTCGATGCAAATACGATTCTTTTAACCCCCTCTTCTACTGCTGCTCGAAATATATTCACAGTTCCGGAGATATTTATCTCTAAACTTGTAATTGGATCATCGATGGAACGAGGGACTGATCCTAATGCTGCCTGGTGACTGATATGGGTGCATCCAGACATAGCATCCTTACAGGTCTGAAAATCGCGAATGTCTCCTTCAACGAATGTAAACAACTCAGAATCCATAAGGTGCGAAATATTCTCGATTTTTCCGGTCAATAGATTATCTAATACCGTGACTCGAATTCCGTTTTGAACCAAGTGCTCAGCAAGATTCGAGCCAATAAATCCTGCTCCTCCAGTAATCAAAATATGCGTGCCTGGGGCGTTTTCGCCTTGAACCATACGTTTGCCTGCAGTGTTTTACTCTTGAAAGATTCCCCAAGATAGATTCTCTTGTTTGGGTTTTGATTGTGTTTTACCCAATTGGAGTGTGTTTTTATACAAAGAAAAGCGTCTTTGTTTTGTGAATACTCTCGATAAGCCTACTGTAACAATAATCGGCACATGCCGAGTTCATGATACCTTGAGGCAAGTGGAAAATAAAGGATTGATTAATATAAACAATGGAGGACTGCAAACTTATGTCCATTCACTGCCAGAAATTTTCTTTCGATTGAAGGTTCTTAAGCGACAAAGCAAATATTCAGCCAAAATTATGGATCTACAAGTTGATACTCGAAGTGGTACTGAGACTAAACCTAGTGATGAATTTTCTTTCAGTGATAGTGAGGTTATAGTGATTGAAATTTCCTCATTAAAATCTATTTTCTATGAGACACATCCCCTTCAATACAACGAAGTCAACAGACATTTGTGCTCTCAACATGGAGAATATGGGATTGAATTGAGAGCCAATATAAACTATGCATTTAACAACAATCAATCATCAATAATTACTCCAAAATCACCCTATCCGGACACTCTTTCTGAATCTCATCGGCAGATTATTTCGAACCTACGACCAAAATTAATGAGTGAAGAGGACATTTACTCATATCTAAATAAAATATGTGAATATATCAAAAAGCCAGTTTTATTTGTCAACCATATCAATGAAGAAGGTGAAAATGGAAGAAAGATAACATCAAGAAACAGATTATGTAAAATCATTGATAAATATTGCTTTGTGAATGGTTTCGCCCTTTTTGAACCTGCAGGATTATTTCAAACTTATAACAAAAAGGACTTGTTAGCAAAGGATGGAGAAGATTTAGCACACTACGCTAAAACTGCACTGGAAACTGTCGGATTAGCACAATATAATCGAATTATAAAAATCATACACAAAAATTTCTTTGAGTGGTTAATCGTAATTTCTCATATAGCCAATAGACGATGAATAAGCATTTGTATTTTTTATTAATTTTCATGCATAATTATAATGTTAAGATAGTTTAGAGGAGTTGTTAATATGGAATTTCATCTAAGAAAAGGTAAGCTACCTGAACTGATTATTGTATTCTCTCCGGTGAACATTCCCACCGGTAAATTTGGATTTTCTAGATATTTGGAAAATGAACCCAGACATATTTTGTTTTTTAATTGTGAAAACACTTGGTATGTCGATTGTATTGATGAAGTGCATAGTATTGTATTACAGGTTATTGAAGAGTTAGTTCCCGAGCATGTCGTATTTTACGGTGCTTCAATGGGGGGGTATGCCGCAATGAGAATTGGAGGACTGTTTCCCGAATACCCCTCCTTCATTTTTGGTTCAGAAATAAAATTATACATGCCTGGTTCACTCAGTCAAAAACAAGCAACAATCAAAATGAAGAATGTTGATCTGACAGATTTTGGAGAACTAGATTTCTCTAACACTGTTGCCTTATTCGGAATATATGAACCTATTGACTTAATACAATATAAAATATCTTTAGACTTAGGTTTTCACTCATCTATACCGGTTAGATCCCCCCATGCTGTTCATGAAGAATTGTATTACAGAGGATTGAGTGAAAAATTAACACGAAGCAGAACATGTGAAGAGTTCGTTGATAATATTCCAATATACTTCTATGATGCAAATACTCCAACAGCCCAGGCAGACTTATTTTATGAGATGTTTTTCAACTATAAACTCAACTCTACAAAAGAAAAACTTGGGTTGATTGAAAATATCAAGCATCCGACTGCATATTGGGTGTTGTTAAAGACTGTACTCAATACAAGAAACAGCACCGTGCTAGACAAAATCGAGAGAAAATTAATTCGATATTTTGACGAAGAAAGTGAAGGATACTCAATGCCTGCCAAATTTCTCAAGCAAATTAACGCGATTAGACAAAATCTCTCCAATGATAGGATATCAATCGACGATTAATTCAGTAATCCATGAAGTATCATGATGATGTGAAGATTGATGCGCATTATTAATGTCAATATTGGCTATTTCAAAAATCGCTTGATTAATTGATTTCATTTCTCTTTTTTCAACCACAATGCCCCATCCTTCTTTTTCTGCAACCTTGCAGCGTGCGAGTTGATCGTCCATACCAGTATTCATATTTGGATAAAATATGGTGGGTATCTGATTCGTCCTCATTTCATGGAAAGAGTTGTATCCCCCTGCCTGTATCGAATAGTCAAATGCTTTGAAATAGATGCCATTTGGGTAGTCTCGTAAGATTCTCACTCGTTCATTTGAGAATGATACGCGTTGCCCGAGTAAAGACTCTCCAATGACAATGAAACACTCTGTGTCTGATTTTAATAACGCTTCAATTGTTATTCGTATCTCAGACTCGATATCATTAATCTGGCCAGCTCCTAATTGGACATACCATACTATTGCTGAAGAAGGGATTCCTAATCGACTACATGCTTCTTCTCTCGGTAACATTTCATCCGGTTGAACGAGTAGAATAGGAGGGATGTGTTGTACCTTTACTGAATGATCAAACTGTTCGTTTTTCTGAGAAATTGCATCGCCTGGGTGAATGATTTTATCGAAAAATTGGATACTATCGACGGGAATTTTCGAGCCTTTTTTGAACATCCCTCGCCGCATCCAAACTTTTTCCATCTTAGATTTTCTACGTATAGCATTCAACATTCCTCTGTATGGATAAGCGCCATCAAACATGAACAATTTTGGGTTATGGGCATCCAAGATCATCAGTATCTGTTCTTCAATCAAACCATTCCATTGTGACGATGACATGTCGTTAAATTTGTACCTGCCAGCAATATGGTATGTTGGGAAATCTTCGACGTAAGGGACATGCAGAGTTGGCATTGGGGTAAAAAAAATCACTTCGGTTTCTGGGCTATGCTTACGTATGGCCTTCGCAACTGCATACATTCGTGTGAAATGGCCGAAACCCACGCCATTCGTTGGAAATAGAAGAACACAATCGTTTGGGCTATCAGCAGAATAATCGCCAGACAGTGAATCACAGGGTGGTGTTTTTAGTCCAAGTTTTTCTAAACCGAGTAAAAAGGTGTGGTATGGGAAAGTAAACGGGAGGAAAATTAACTTCCAGGGGCGCCGTATTGCAGCAGTCAGATGCTCGCCTAAGCGATAAGTAACCGAATTTCTTAATCTAAAAATTTCTCTTTCATGCCGTTCGACTTGCTTCATCGCCAAGTGAAGAGAAGCTGTATATTCCTCGTCTAATAATGGCTGATGAGCCTCGGTTACATCCTCCTCCATGTTTATCGCTGCTCTTCATGCCTAACTGACTTTTCGGATTTTTAAACCGAATTAACCTTGATTTCATAACTTAATGTCAACGGACTCAAGAGGGATTGGATTAGTCATTGGCTGTAGGTATTTTCTTGTCTGTGTTTCAATATTTGGGCGCAATCCTTCACTAATTAGATTCAAACCAGGGGGGTAATAATCCTCCCACCATTCTAGCGGTTCGCTCAAGAACTTGGAAAGATGAGGTACTTTAGATTCCAATTTTTGTTTTTGTATCGCCCAGAGGGTATGTTGGGCAGTCCGTAATGGAGTGGAGGTTAGGAATTTTTGGATTTCTTTACTCTCAAAAATTATGTCTCGACCAAGAGGGCCGTTTTTAATGAAACATTTCCAACATGCCATACAGGCAACCCCCCCGTTTCCTCTGAGACAGGAGTTGATTTTGTCAATAATCCCACTTCTTTCACAAATTTTCATGGCGCCGGCTTCAGAAATGTGATTGATTGGAAATTCCAAATCTAACCCAACACTATTGAAACGAGTTTTCCACTTTTTCCAATATTTACTTTGGGAAAAATCGCGGAATTTTCTTCCTTTTGCTAGCCAGGTGTTATCAATTGGTGTGCCGAAAGATATTGAAGATAAATTTAATGCGTCACTAAGTAAAATCAAATGCACTCCAGCCGCAAGATCCGTTGAGAATCCAATTTGTTTTCCGTAACTGCTGCGTATCCTTTCATGATTGGAAGGAACGACTAGGACATCCTGCATAAATCGATCATTCCAGGTGTTGATTGAATTCATCGCTAAATCATGAGTGAGTACTGAATCAAAACTACGCTTGTGGTATGCTAGCAAGGCATCATCGGGTAATAATAGAGCTGCTGCTGTCGAATCAATTCCACCTGAGTAAGCTAATGCAGAATTTATTCCTCTAGCTCTTACTTCAGCATCCCAGTGCCGAACTTCTTCTATCCATGGAGATAGTAAAACTTCCATAGCCAAATAAAGAAGTCCCCCATGAGTCCTTTTCAAATTGAATTCGATTGGCATCTCCCAATACACCCATCCATTCGGATAACGTAGCCAAAGAATATTTTCCTCTTGATGCCAATTCGATAGAAGATTTTCTTCATCCCACTCCTTATTTTGGAATCTTGAAGGCTCCATATCTTTGTGGTTTGGATTGGAAATTCGCTTCAACCTTGCTTTTTTAGAATACTGTGCAATATTCTCATGTGGGTATTTTTGATAAAAATCCTCTACTTCTACCCATTTCTCCCGATTGTATAAACTTCTGATGATGATATCCTTGGCGAATTTACCATCGGAGATATCTGTAACTCGTCTTAACGCCAAAGCCTCTGCTTGCTCATAATGGGATGAATTGTATAGCCTTCTGACCTTGACGCGCCAAAGAACGGACCTAATTTTCCAAACTAGCCCCATGTCGATTTGGTCGAGGTCTACAGATAACAATATTTGGGAACAGAAGGCTATGTGTAGTCAATTCTCTTAGGAGGCTTATGGCCAGCGATAAACGTGTTCGCTTAGGGCTATTTCTCCAGACATTTTTTTTGAGTACTAGGGGTTTGATTTTCACGAATACGCATCAACAATTAACAAGTGAGGGCTAATCTATGAAAGGTGTAATCTGGATTACTCATCGTAAATTCGATGACTTCTGCGCTACAACTCCCGTTGCCTTGTCAAATGGACTTGTTCAGAATGGGTTTGATTTGACCATCGTCAATCCCGACCCAGCCGGCAGTCATGATGAGTTCCCATGGTCTCATATTTCGGTACCACAGTCCTCAATCAAAGGGTTTCAGGGTTCAAGTTTTTCAAAGCAAATCAAGAAAATGTCG
>Ga0233438_10002976_pt1 | contig 16105 bp, 14 predicted proteins | sample SI_123_September_FD_182720 | JGI IMG/M metagenome (GOLD analysis project Ga0233438, IMG submission 182720) | Seawater microbial communities from Saanich Inlet, British Columbia, Canada - SI_123_September2016_10_MG | ecosystem: Environmental > Aquatic > Marine > Inlet | place: Canada: British...
GCAAAAAGCCGAACCATTTATGAATAATGTCATGAAGTTTTTTGAAATTAAAAAAAACGATGATCCTAAAGCTATGATGCATTATTTTTTTTCAACCTTAGAAGGGGTTCAATTGCACGTAACTTTTAATCCTCTATATCCAATTGATAAAGTGAAAAAGATTCTAAAAAAACAATTTTTAAAATAATGAAAAAAATAAATTTTATAATATTATTATTTACCTCTATTAATATATTCAGTCAAACAGCTCTAGAAATTATTGAAAAGTCAGATGCTAAATTAAGGGGAGAGTCTTCTTTTTCTGAAATGACTATAACTATAGTTAGACCAAAATGGCAAAAGACCATGACTATGAAAAGCTGGTCAGAAGGAACTGATTATTCAGTTTCTTTAGTTACAAGTCCTGCTAAAGAAAAAGGTTCTGTTTTTTTAAAGAGAAAAAATGAAGTTTGGAATTACTTACCTACTTTGGAAAGAACTATAAAACTTCCGCCATCCATGATGACCCAAAGCTTTATGGGTACAGATTTAACCAACGACGATTTAGTCAAACAATCTTCTATGGTAGTAGATTATTCCCATAAAATTATAGAAGAAGAAATAGTAGAGGGTCTGAACTGTTGGAAATTAGAATTATTACCCAATGAAGAAGCTACCGTAGTTTGGGGAAAATTGATTGTTTGGATAGATAAATCGGATTATATGCAACTTAAAGTAGAGTTTTATGATGAAGATGAAGAACTAGTTAATTTAATGAATGGATACAATTTTAATATGTTTGGCAATAAAAAACTTCCTTCCAAAATTGAATTTATTCCTTTGGAGGATGAAGGTAATAAAACAGTAATTGAATACAATTCTTGGGAATTTGATAAGGAAATACCTTCCAATTATTTTACAACACAATATGTATCAAGATTAAAATAGATGATGTTAATTAAACTCGCTTGGCGAAATATTTGGCGCAACAAAAAGAGAAGTATTATAACCATTACAGCAATTGTTATTGCTGTATTTTTAGCCGTTGTAATGCGTTCTTTGCAATTGGGAATGTATGACAATATGATTCAAAATATTGTTGGCTCTTATTCAGGCCATATTCAAATTCATTCTAATGGCTACTGGGAAGAGCAAACTATAGATAATGCTTTTGAATATAACGATTCATTAATTGAGAAAATTGAAATCAATCAAGAGGTTGACCACACCACTAAAAGACTTCAAAGTGGGTGCTTATCTTCCTTTAAAGATTTGTCAAAATTTGTTTTTGTTAATGGAATAGAACCAGACAAAGAACAATTAATGACCGATTGGAATAAAAGATTAGTAGATGGAGAATTATTGACTAAAAATTCCAGTTCTGTAAATATTGGAAAAGGAATTGCCAAATATTACAATTTGAAAGTTGGAGATACCTTAATTTTTGTTGGTCAAGGATATCATGGAATGCAAGCGGTAGGAGCTTTTCCTGTTTGTGGAATTTTAGACATGAAAAATCCTAACTTAAATAATGTAAGTGTGTTCATGTCGCTGCCTACTGCTCAAGATTTTCTATCTGCAAATAATTTAATGACACATTTAGTTATTAATAAGAAAGAATACAGCGATGAACAAAATATTGTCTCTTCTTTAAGTGAAAATTTTAATGAGGAATATGAAATTATGACATGGCAAGAAATGATGCCAGAAATTCAGCAGGTTATTCAAGCCGATAGTGCTGGAGGTCTTGTGATGATATTTATTTTATATATGATTATAACCTTTGGAATTTTTGGAACCGTACTAATGATGACTCAAGAGAGAAAATACGAATTTGGCGTAGTAGTTTCTATAGGTATGAAAAAAATTAAATTAATGATATCTATGGTTTATGAAACTATTTTTTTAACATCTATTGGTGTTCTTACTGGAGTTGTCTTATCTAGGCCGCTTGTTATCCACTTTCACAACAATCCGTTAGAATTTCCTGCAGAACAAGCTGAAATGATGGAAAATCAAGGATTTGAAGCGATTATTCCATTTATGAGCTCTTACGATATTCCTATAACCCATGGGTTAATTATATTCTTTATTTCACTATTTATTTGCATCTATCCTATTATTACTATTTACAAGTTGAACCCTGTTAAAGCCATGAAAAGATAATATGAAAACAGTAATAAAAATAGCATGGCGAAATATTTGGCGAAATAAGCTGAGGAGTTTAACAGTGATTATTTCAATGGTTTTAGGTCTTTTTTCTGGTCTTTTTGCTGTTTCTATGATGTTGGGTTTAAATGATCAGAGAATGGGTAGTGCAGTGGATTCCTATCTTTCCCATATTCAAATTCATCATCCATCTTTTAATGAGAACTTTGATATAAAGCATACTGTAGAAAACTTTGATTCTCTTAAAATTTCGCTTAAAAATGACCAAACTATTAAGGCATTTAGTTCAAGAACAATTATTTCTGGAATGGCATCTACAGCCCATGGTTCAGCAGGAATTCGTCTAATTGGAATTGATCCCACTTCAGAATCAAAAGTTACTAATGTGCATACCAGTATGGTCAAGGGTACTTACTTCACTAGTATTAAAAGTAAACCAGCCTTAATTGGTAAAAAATTAGCAGAGAAATTGCAATTAGATATTAAAAAGAAAATCTATTTAACATTTGTAGATGAAAATGGGGACCAGCAACGCATTAAACTAAAAGTAGAGGGTATTTTTAAAACAGCTAGCACCTTATTTGACCGTGCCAATATCTACATGAAAAGAGAAGACTTACAAAAAATATTAGCTAACAATTCTGCTATTCACGAAATTGGAATTATTTGTGAAGATTTAAATATAGTGGATAGTAAAGTAGATGGTTTAAATAAAAGTTTTCCAAATAATAAGATAGAATCTTGGGGACAGATTGCCCCTGAGTTGGGTTATGCGCAAGAAATTATGGGAAGTGTGGTCTATATTTTTATGGGTATTATTTTAATAGCACTTTCTTTTGGGATTATCAATACTATGCTTATGGCAGTATTGGAAAGAAAAAAAGAGTTGGGTATGTTAATGTCTGTGGGGCTTAATAAAAGAAAAGTATTTTTCATGGTAGTTTTTGAAACTCTATTTATTTCTTTAGTTGCAGCTCCAATAGGCATATTTTTGTCCTATTCTTTTATCTCTTATTTTGGAATTCATGGTATAGACCTTTCTTCTGTAGGCGAAGGATTAGAGGAACTAGGGATTGGAACAAGAGTCTTTACCAAATTATCTTTTGATAATTATATAAATATTACCATTTTGACTTTGATAGTAACTTTTTTCTCATCCTTAATTCCTGCAAGAAGAGCTTTAAAATTAAACCCTGCAGAAGCAGTTAGAGCACTATAAAACTTATAAATATGAATGTAATTGAAACCAATAATTTAATTAAAATATACCAACAAGGAGATATTGAAGTAAAGGCTCTAAATGATGTATCTATTAATTTTCAGCAAGGGGAGTTTACTGCAATAGTTGGTCCTTCCGGCTCTGGAAAAACCACATTTTTAAATTCTATTGGTGGACTCGATACGCCCACTTCAGGAAAAGTAGTCATTAACGATACCGATATTACCAACCTTAAATCTAATGAACTTATAGATTTCAGATTGCGCAACATAGGTTTTGTTTTTCAGGCTTATAATTTAATTCCTGTATTGACGGCAAAGGAAAATGTAGAGTTTATTATGTTAATGCAAGGAGATTCTGCAAGCGATAGAAAATCTAGAGCAGAGGAACTTTTAAATGCGGTTGGTTTGTCAGATCAAATAAATAGACGACCAGGACAATTATCGGGTGGTCAACAGCAAAGAGTAGCAGTTGCTAGAGCACTGGCCTCAAAACCAAAATTTGTACTAGCAGATGAACCTACTGCTAATTTAGATTCTACATCTACCTCTAACCTTTTAGATATTATGCATAGGCTAAACAAGGAAGAGAATATGACTTTTATATTTTCTACGCACGACCAAAGAGTTATAGATAGAGCAAAAAGAATAATTACATTGGAGGACGGGAAAATTCTTTCTGACAAAAAGCAATAAAATGAGAATTTATTTTTTATGCTTTCTATTATTTTCTTTTAGTTTTTCATTTTTTTCTCAAGAAAATAATAAAAATAAGTGGAAGGAAAAAGTTGAGCTTTCTGGTTTTGTAAAGTATATGAATACCGCATCAGTTGTAGATTTGGATTCTTTAATTACAGACAATCTAATTCACAATAGAATAAGATTCAAAGCATATCTAAGCGATAAAATAACTACTGTTATTGAAATGCGAAATAGAATATTTTATGGGGAAGCAACCCGCTTAAATCCTAGTTTAGGTAAACAATTAGAAAAAGACAATGGTCAAGTAGATTTGTCTTTTGTTTCCATGGATAGAAATTCATTAGTCATTCATTCTATTTTAGATAGAGCATTTATGAGATACAGTGAAGACAATTGGGAGCTAACTGTTGGTAGACAAAGAATTAATTGGGGAGTTAATTTGGCTTTTAATCCCAACGATTTATTTAATGCTTATAGTTTAGTTGATTTTGATTACCAAGAAAGACCAGGAGTGGATGCAGTTAGATTTCAATATTATGGAGACGATATGTCTAGTTTTGAGGGAGCTATTCAAATTGGAAATTCCTTGGATAGTTCTGTAATAGCTGGATTATGGAAATTCAATAAATGGAAGTACGATTTTCAATTTCTTGCCGCCAACTATTTTAAAGATATTGCTATTGGAACTGCATGGGCTGGTAATATTAAAAAAGCAGGATTTAAAACTGAAGTATCTTATTTTCAACCCAAATCTAAATTTTTTGAAAGTAACGGTGTTTTAAGTTTATCTACCACTTTAGACTATTCATTTAAAAAAGGAACTTACATCAATGCCTCAATTCTCTATAACAGTTCAGGAAAAAATAAACCAATAAATTCTTCCAATTTATTCCAAACTTTTATTGGTGATATTTCTGCAAAATCTTTAATGCCTTCTAAGTGGACTTATTTTGGTCAGGTTAGTGGTGCATTTAACCCCGCACTTAATGGATCATTTGCTGTATTTTATATGCAAGGAATAAATCTTGCTCTTTTTATGCCATCTATTGTTTACAATATTAACGATGATTGGGAATTAATGCTTACTGCACAATCTGCCTTTGGAGAGTTAAATACTAAATTCCAGTCCATGGGTTCGGGTATTTACTTAAGAACCATGTACAGTTTCTAGAATTGAACCTTTTTTCCCCTATCAACTATTTCAATAAACGGTAAATAGTATTTAAAAATCCTGAATTTGTCTTATTACGCTGTCTTTATCAAAACTATATTTGATTATAATTAAAATTATTTAAATGAAAAAAATATTTATATCTGGAGGAAGTGGATATTTAGCTTTACACTGCATTAAAATGGCTATAGAACAGGGCTATCAAGTAAAAACTTCTGTAAGAAACGAATCTAAAAAAGTAGAAGTACTAAACTCAATTAAAAAATATTTAAAAAAACCTGAAGATTTAGAATTTTGTTTTCTAGACTTATTAAAAGATGAAGGATGGGAAGAATCAATGATAGGTTGTGATTTTCTAATACATACTGCCTCGCCATTTCCATTTAAACAACCTAAGAATGAACAAGATTTAATTAAGCCTGCAGTTGATGGTACATTAAGAGCTTTAAATGCAGCTAAAAAAGCAAATATTAACAGAGTAATTATTACTGCTTCTGTTGCCTCTATTGCGTTTGGTCATAATAAACAAAATATAACTGTTAGCCATAAAGATTGGACCAACACCAATAGTTCAAAAGGAGTTGATGCATATATGAAAAGTAAAACTTTTGCAGAAAAAGCTGCTTGGGAATTTGTTAATAATGAGGAAAATTCTTCAATGAAACTGACTACCATTCATCCATCTGGAATTTTTGGAGCTCCTCTTGGCAAAAATATTTCTGGAACTTCAATGAATTTTATTGAACAATTTATTACTGGGAAAATTCCAGCATGTCCAAATATTGCATTTGGTTTTATTAACGTGAAAGATGTTGCTAGACTTCATATTGAAAGTCTCACAAAGTCAGAATCAGAAAACAAGAGAATTATTTGTAGCCATAGCGAACCGATAGAAATGTTGGAAGTAGCAAAATTTTTAAGGGAAAGTGGTTTTAATAAAGCACCATCAAAAAAACTTCCTGATTTTGTTGTTAAAATGATGGCTTTGATTAACAGTGATATGAAATCAATGAAAACTTATTTAGGAGTTAAAACAATATTTGATACTTCACAAACCAAAGAAATTTTTGATTGGAATCCAATTTCAGTTAAGGAAACTATTGTGGAGTCTGGAATGGCAGTAGATAAAATATTAGAAAATAAGGTTTAACAGATTTTAAATAATAATTAAATCTCTGGCTTTTTGATTGAAACAACTAGCAAAAAATATTACAAACAAATTCTTATTCTATGATTGATTTAGAGGGTTTACTTAAAGAAATATTTAAGTAATATTAATTAATTTTAAATTAATTATTTATTTCTAAAATGAAACCAGTTTTACACTTATCAACCATTACTGAATTAGCAAACCTTGGTGGAACTACTTTGCAACATCCATTAGTTTCTGTTGTGGATTTTTCAAAAGTTAAATTTGAATTTAATTCAGGTACTAAACTAACAGCAGGCTTTTATCAAATATTTTTCAAAAATTATTGCTCTAATAATATTACTTATGGAAGAGAAAAATTAGACTTTCAAGACGGAAGTTTATTTTGTGTATCCCCTAATCAAATACTTACTTTTGAAAATGAAGTAGAAAATGATGTGGAGACTAAAAAAGATAAATTAGGTTGGGGTTTGTTCTTTCATCCTGATTTAATCAGAAAGACACCATTAGGGGCAAAGATTAAAGAATATTCCTTTTTTTCATACGAAATGTCAGAAGCATTACATTTGTCAGAAAAAGAAAAACTTATCTTGTCTGAATGTTTACAAAATATTCAAAAAGAACTCTCCCAAAACACAGACACCCACAGTCAAAATATTATTATATCAAATATTGAGCTATTTCTTAATTATTGTCTTAGGTTTTATGGAAGACAATTTATTATACGAAAGCCCATTAATAACCGTATTTTGAATGAAATAGAAAATTCTTTGAGTTTATATTTTAAAAGTAACAAACATAAAGAAAATGGATTGCCCACTGTTCAATATCTAGCAGGCCAGGTCAATCTGTCTCCTAATTATCTAAGTGATTTACTTAAAAATGAAGCTGGAATGACTGCGCAAAGTTTAATACACTCTCATATAATTGAAGAAGCAAAAACAATTTTATTAACTTCAAATTATAGGATTAGTGAAATAGCTTATAATTTAGGTTTCGAGTACCCTCAATATTTTAGCAAACTCTTCAAACAAAAAACCGGATTATCACCATTTGAATACCGAAATTTAAATTAATGTTTTTTTAGATTTATAAAAAAACGAAAATGTTTAGTCTTTTGTAGTAATAATTAAACAAAACTTATTAATTTCGCGTTGTGTTAAGATATTTTCTCTGTTATATCCTTTTTTTTCCACTCTTTGTGGCTTCTCAAAACCATACTTTAAGTGGGTATGTTAAAGATTCTAAAACTGGAGAAGCATTAATTGGGGTAAGTATTTTTGTAGAAACAGAGTCTAAAGGAGTTTCTACCAATGTTTATGGATATTACTCAATTTCTCTAAATCCTGGTCAATTCGACGTGAAATACTCTTATGTAGGATATTCTAGCGTTGTTAAAAATGTTGAATTTTCAGAACCAATCAGGTTAAATATAGAATTATCGGAAAGCCAAGATATACTAGATGAGGTAGTGGTAGAAGCCAAAGAGAGCGATGAAAATACCAAAGGAACCCAAATGGGAAAAATTGATTTGTCGATGGATAAAATCAAAACAATTCCAGCATTTATGGGAGAAGTAGATGTTCTTAAAACTATACAATTTTTACCAGGCGTTTCATCCGGTGGAGAAGGAAATACTGGTTTTTATGTAAGAGGAGGTGGTCCAGATCAAAATCTCATATTATTGGACGAAGCTACGGTATACAACGCGTCCCATTTATTTGGTTTTTTTTCAGTTTTTAATGCAGATGCTATAAAAAATGTTTCTCTTATAAAAGGAGGAATGCCGTCTAACTATGGGGGGAGATTGTCTTCAGTTTTGGACATTACCATGAAAGACGGCAACTACAAATCGTTTCATGCTGATGGTGGAATAGGTGTTATAGCATCTAGACTAACCCTTCAAGGCCCAATTAAAGAAGATACCGCATCCTATATTATCTCTGGAAGAAGAACCTATATAGATGTCTTAGCAGAGCCATTTATTCCCGAAACTTCTCCATCTAAAGGTTCAGGCTACTATTTTTTCGATCTTACTGCAAAACTCAATTGGAGACTTTCAGATAAAGATAGATTGTATTTAAGCAGTTACTTTGGAAGAGATATTTTCTCATTTAAAAACCAAGATTTAGATTTTAATTTCAATGTTCCATGGGGAAATGCTACTGCCTCGCTAAGGTGGAATCATTTATTTAATGATAGGCTATTTGTAAATACTACAGCTGTTTTTACAGATTATAATTTTGCTTTTGAAGGAGGCTCTAATGGTTTTAATTTTAGGTTGGGTTCTGGAATAAGAGATTTAAATCTCAAGCAAGACTATACTTATTACCACAACTCCTTACACAATATTAAGTTTGGTTGGAATTATACTTTTCATCGTTTTGTTCCATCAAGTTTATCTGCCAGCTCTGGCGATGTTGAATTTAATACTATAGATGAGGTTAAGATTTATGGAAATGAATATGCTGTTTACTTTCAGGACGAATGGGATATTAATGAAGACTTAAAAATAAATGTAGGATTTAGACTTTCTGCTTACCAGCACATTGGTCCATTTACAAGATATTATAAAAACCCTTATAGTGGAGCTACAGACAGCACTACCAATTATTCCAATTTCGAATCTATTAAAACTTATTTTGGACCAGAGCCAAGATTTTCTGCAAGATATTTGCTACCTGATAAATCCTCTTTTAAGTTTGGATTTGCCCACAACTACCAATATATCCATTTGGCATCTGTTTCATCTGTTTCTTTGCCAACAGACTTATGGTTTCCTAGCACCGAAAAAGTAAAACCACAGGTTGGAACACAGTATAGCATAGGTTATTTTAGAAATTTTTTGAAAAACAACTACGAAGCTTCAGTAGAAGCTTATTATAAAGATTTGAATAATTTGATTGAGTACAAAGAAAATTCTTTTCCAGAAGATAATTTAAATAACAATGTAGATAACCAACTTACTTTTGGCAACGGATATTCTTATGGAGCAGAGTTTTTTATTAAAAAAAGAACTGGCGATTTCAATGGCTGGATTGGTTATACCTATTCTAAAACCATGAGAAAATTTGATGCTATTGATAATGGAGAGTGGTTTCCAGCAAAGTACGATAGAAGAAACGACCTTTCTTTGGTTGGACAGTACCAAATAAATGATAGAGTAAATATCGGAGCTGTTTTTGTTTACGCAACAGGAAACGCTATTTCACTTCCCGAAAGAAGATGGTTTTCGTTAGAAGAAAATAGAATTATTACTGTTTGGAGCAAAAGAAATCAATACAGACTAAATCCTTACCATAGGCTAGATATTTCCTTAACCATTGATTCCAAGCCCTACAAAGAAAAATTAAATCCAGAAACTAATAAAGTGGTGAAAGTGAAAAAGAAGATTATTTCTTCTTGGAATTTTTCTGTTTACAATGCATATAATAGGGCCAATCCATATTTTATATTCTTTGATTTTAGTGGAGACCCTCTTCAAGGAACTGCAGAATTTGGAGCAAGTCAAGTTTCTCTTTTCCCAATTTTACCTAGTATTACATGGAATTTTAAATTTTAATGAAAAATATATACTACATATTGTTAATTGGTCTTTTTGGATGCACAAAATCCATAGTATTTGAATTACCAGAAATAGAACAAACTATTGTGGTGGAAGCTACCGTAGAAAGTGGATTGCCCCCAAGAGTTATTTTAACCAATAGTCAGGGCTATTTTGAAGCAATAGACAGTACTATTCTTTCAGATATTTTTATTCACGATGCAGATGTGGTTCTAAGCGATGGTGTAGAAAGTTTTCCTTTACAAGAATTTAACTTTAATGGGCTTTATATTTACACATCTTTGGATTTCGGTGCAATAGGTCAATTTGGTAAAACTTATTCACTTTCTATTCAAGTAAATGATAAGAATGTATATTCAACTACTACAATTCCTCAGCCACTTTTTATAGATAGTTTATGGTTTGATAAATATGTAGCTTACGATTCCTTGGGCTTGATAGGCGCTAGGTTTAGTGATCCGGATACTTTAGGGAACTGTTACAGATGGTTTGCTCAAAGAATAAATTCTTATACTTACAATTATCCTCCTCCTTTTGATAATGTTAAAGGAACCATTAAAGATTCTCGTCCTTTACCACCAATAGGAAGTTCTACTGATGATAAGTTGTTCAATGGATTGTCTTTTGATTTTATTTTCCCTAGGGGAGAAGACGGTTTGTCAGAGGGGCCTGATGATAATAATATTGAAGCTGGATTTTATAAAATTGGCGATACAATTTTGGTAAAATCCACTACTACTACTTATCCAATTTACTTGTATGTAAGGGCTATGGAAAATGCCGCTGTTTCCAATGGAAGTATTTTTTCTTCTCCAGGAAATCTTCCTTATAATGTGCAAGGAGATGGAATTGGGATTTTTTATGGGTACGGAGTTTCTTACGATACTTTAATTTGTGAATAAGTTTTTTTCGCATACCTACTCATAAATAATATATTTGAAATCTAAAAAATTGTTTATGTCAACTATTGAAAAAGTCAAGTGCTTAATTATTGGTTCTGGTCCAGCAGGATTTACTGCAGCAATTTATGCTTCTAGAGCAAATATGTTTCCAGTTTTGTACCAAGGAATACAGCCAGGAGGACAGTTAACTACTACTACAGATGTAGATAATTTTCCAGGATATGCCAAGGGTGTTAACGGTACTCAAATGATGGTAGATTTAGAAGAACAAGCCAAGCGTTTTGGTACTGACGTTAGATCTGGTATGATTACCAAAGTTGATTTTACAGGACCTGTACATAAAGTATGGGTAGACAATAAATTAGAAATTCATTCAGATACTATTGTCATTTCTACTGGTGCTTCTGCAAGATATTTAGGTTTAGATTCTGAACAACATTATTTATCTAATGGTGGTGGAGTTTCTGCATGTGCTGTTTGTGATGGTTTCTTTTACAAAGGACAAGAAACCGTGATTGTTGGTGCAGGAGATTCTGCTTGTGAGGAGGCTTCTTATTTGGCCAATATTTGTACGAAAGTTACCATGCTTGTGAGGAGAGATGAATTCAGGGCTTCTAAAATAATGGCTGATAGGGTAAGAGGAATTGAAAATATAGAAATATTACATAATACAGAGCTAGATGAGGTATTGGGTGATGGAAATGTGGTTACTGGGGCAAGAGTAGTTAATAACAAAACACAAGAAAAGCATGATATATCTTGTACTGGTGTTTTTATTGCCATTGGACATACTCCTAACACCAAAGTGTTTAATCCATGGTTAACAATGGATGAAAACGGATATATAGTCAACAATCCAGGTTCTTCAAAAACCAATATAGACGGTGTTTTTGTTTCTGGAGATGCTGCCGATCATGTATATCGTCAGGCGGTTACTGCTGCTGGTACCGGCTGTATGGCTGCACTAGATGCTGAAAGGTACTTGGCTGCTAAGGGTTTGCATTAAGTGTTAGATAATTCTCATCAAAAAGTGCATAGCCTAATTTTTTAGATAGCTTCTTATATTCTTTTTTTAACTCAATTTTGTCATGACCATGAGCAAATTGGTATTGAGACACTAAAATAAAGACTTTTAACATTTCCTTATAAGATGTGGAAGCAGCCTCTATAGCAAATTGATTCATATTTTTTTTGAATTGAACTTTATCTCCAACTGAAGCAAAATAATAAGATTTCATTATGATGTAGTGTTGAATATGTCTAATATGGTAAATATAATTTTCCTCAATATTTTTTTCTACTTTTTTTATAATCCACTTCATTACTTCAAAATTTTGAGAAATCATAGCACTTACAATAAGTTCATAGAAATATTCGATTGGTAGTTTAGGATTGTTTTGTTGTAAATAATATTGTTCTAATTTTTGAATAATATTTTTATTTTTATTTAAAATGTTTTGAGCTATGATTCTACTTTGTAGGATAGGGTGATAATTCTCATTTAACCCAAAATAATTGTGTTTTGTTTTTTTTAAATTCAAAAAACAATGTAAATTCTCTAAAGATTTAGTGAAATCCATTAAATAATCAGCTGATTTTATTGTTTTAAAGATTTTAATGTGAGATAAGTAATATTTATTAAGATTTGCATAGTCTACAAACATGGTGTAAACTAAATCTTGGTAGTTTTTAATGTTAAGAAGTGTTTTAATAACATCATCTTCTAATTTAATTTTCCTTAATAAAAGTCCTATCCCATTTCCTATATGGGTAACTTCGTCATAAGTAAGATTTTCAATTTTAAGTTCCTCTATTTCTAAAGCTTTATACAGCTCAGAATATCTTTTTTGAAGAAATAGTTCTCTTAAAACTTGAATTACTATGGTTACATGGTCCTCTTTTGCTCTTAAATTTTTTCTTATAAAATGAATTAAAAGATCTAAATCCATTTCATTTAAAATTTCATAAATATCATTTTGAAGCTTCCATTTGTTCTCGTATTTGAAAGCTTTAATAAAATGATTATAGTTATTGTAACCGTTAAATCGAGAAATTATATCGAGTGTTTTTTTTGAAGGATTTTCATTGGTTTTAACAATTTTATATAGCCTTCTTATGGTGTTATAGCTAATAAATTCATCTTTTTCTTCTAAAATAATATTACTAAGTTGTATTGCACTTCCTAGATTATTGATTTTAAACCCTACTCTTTCAAAAGTTTTTTTTTAAGAATATTTAACATTTTTAAATGTACTATTTATGTACTAATTAATCGACTTTTCTGTTATAAATTAGTTAAAATTGTTTATGACCATGGATTGATTTCTTACTTCCCCATTACCAGACAGCTGTAAATTCATCTGGAAAACGGAATGGGGAAGGGTTATTATAATTAGACTTAAAAACTCACCAGGAAATAATGGTAACTACGAAATTTTCAAGATATCAATTGTGCCAATTGGTTGAGTTTTACGTGGCACGTTTTAACCTGAAATAACTCCCTAGGAAAATTACGATGACCAATGGTTTGTAAATAGAACTGTGCTGTGGGATTTAAAAAGGATGTTAATTCTTTGTCAGTTAATTTCTTCTGTATAGTTTCTGAAAACCATGATAAGCCTTTAATTAGTTTTTTAAGCTGATTTTTTTCGTAGATATTTAATAAACACAAAAATCTCCTTAAATTCATCATCTATGAATCGAGGGATACATCTTTTATTATTTACAATAATTTTCTCTAACGTTTATTCCCAAGATTTCTCTAACGTTTATTCCCAAGAAAAATGGAGAGGAAATACCACTCCCACCTACAGTGAGCTAATTATTTATTTAAAAGAAATTTCAACTGCTCATAGTGAAGTAGAAATTTACAATATGGGACCATCAGATTATGGTTTGCCTATTTATCTATGTGTAGTAAATGGAGCAAAAGACTCCGCCAATACTTTCAAAAAAGCAAGGGAAGAAACTACTATTTTATTTAACAATGCCATTCATCCTGGTGAGCCAGATGGTATCAATGCTTGTTTAATCTGGTTAGAAGAGCTTTTAAATAATAAAAAAAGCATTAAAAAATTACCTGTCGTTGCTTTTATTCCAGCTTACAATATTGGTGGAATGCTCAATAGATCTAGTAACAGTAGAGCCAATCAAAACGGACCTAATGAATATGGTTTTCGAGGAAATGCTCAAAATTTAGATCTAAATAGAGACTTCATAAAAATGGATGCAGAGAACTCTTTTACTTTTGCTAAAATATTTCATGCATTAGATCCCGATGTGTTTGTAGACAACCATGTTTCCAATGGAGCAGATTACCAATACGTCTTAACTTATATAAGTTCTCTGAGAGAAAGATTGGCACCAAGTTTAAATAGTATTATTTACGATAGTTTATTACCTAATTTAACTAATGCTATAAAAGAAAATCATAAAATAGATTTATTTCCTTATGTGGATTTAAAAGGTAAAACTCCAAATGAAGGAATCGTTGCTTTTAACGACCTTCCTAGATATGCAATGGGCTACGGCTCTCAATTCCACTCTATAAGTTTCACAGTAGAAACCCATATGCTAAAACCATTCCCTCTTAGAGTAGAGGCCACCTTGGCTTTCATGAAAGAATTAATTAACTGGACTTCATTAAATAAGTCTTCAATTGAAAATTCTAGAGTAGAAGCTAGAAGATTTGTAATAGAATCGCCATATTTAAAATACAACTACATTAATTCTTACAAAAAAGATTCTATCCTTTTTAAGGGTTACGAGCATTCTTTTCCAATTCATAAAATAACTGGTCTTAGTAGACTTATGTACGATACTAATAAACCATACACCAAATATGTTCCATTTTACAATAGTTCTGTTGCAAACGATTCTTTGCAACTTCCAAAGTTCTATTATATAACCGCTCAGGAAAAAGATGTAGTAGAAAGATTATTGGCCAATAAGGTTAAAATGACCAAGATGCTTCGTGATACTTTAATGAATCTTGGGGTTTATAAATTGGTTGATTTCACTCCGTCTAAAAAACCATACGAAGGACATTTTAAATTAAAAAATATCAAAGTACAAAGAGATCAAGAATTGGTTCAGTTAAAAAAAGGGGACTGGATGGTAAATTCTAATCAAGACGCCGCACTTTTTATTCATTCTGTACTACAACCAGAGTTGGAAGACGCTTATTTAAGCTGGAATTTTTTTGATAGTTACTTACAACAGAAAGAATATTTTTCTAGTTATGTTTTTATAGATAAGATAGAAGAGATTTTAAATAACGATCTTAAGCTAAAAAAAGAATATGAACTAAAGAAAAAGGAAGATGCTGCTTTTGCTAATTCTGAATGGGACCAGCTATATTTTATTTATAAAAGAAGTACTTATTTTGAAAAAAGCTACAATAGATTACCTATTTACTTCAAGTAAAAATATTTTAATTATCCTTAATTGATTTTACTTTCTCAGTAAAAACATACAGTAACATATGCGTTTTTTTCTTGGAATTAAGCTCAGAAGGTCCAGTATAGATATAGTTTATTTTAAGCTCTGGATGATCCTCTTTAAAAGTATTGATGGTGGTTTCCCATACCAATTTATCGGCTAAAAATGGAAAGTCAAATTTGTATAAATCCTCAATTACTTCAATTCCTTCAACTGGTGCACTTACATTGGTAAAAGTCTTACTAGAAAAGTCTATAATGGAAATAGAGGCACCTGTAGTAATAAAAACACCAATTGCTATTGCAATTTTCAATCCTTTATCTAATTTAATTTCTAATATCTTCCCATCTGAACTAGAAATGTATTTAAATAGTACCCAAGATGCTATTAATATCAGCCAGAACAATCCATGCTCTAGTAGTTGAAAACGATCGCCAAATACTTGGTCTCCAATAGAAAACAAACTAAATAAGGTAATAGATGTGAAAATGGCTCTAAAAAACCATTTCTGAGAGAGAGATTCTTTTCCTTTTAAAAAGTTTATACTAGCCAATAAATAAAATACAAAGTTCAATCCTTCCAACGAAGAAATAAAAGCCAATGCAAGCGTAGCAAATATTGGGTCTTTCAACCCAAGAGATCCAAAAAACTTAATAAATAATGCAAAGAAATCTTTTCCTACCCATAAATGATGTACATCAGGAATAATTTTATCTAAAACACTCAATCCCCAAAAGAAAGTCCAATAAAAAAGTATGGAAAATCTTATTATGTTTTTTTCTTTCATAATTTATCCTCCGTCATTATAT
>Ga0233438_10002977_pt1 | contig 16104 bp, 17 predicted proteins | sample SI_123_September_FD_182720 | JGI IMG/M metagenome (GOLD analysis project Ga0233438, IMG submission 182720) | Seawater microbial communities from Saanich Inlet, British Columbia, Canada - SI_123_September2016_10_MG | ecosystem: Environmental > Aquatic > Marine > Inlet | place: Canada: British...
AACGTTTTTATGATTTAATTCAGGAATTTGAATCTGATTTTGGTCAATCGATCATGTTAGATACAATAGATCACATGTTAGTTAATGCGTTTAAAGAGTGGCTTTTAACTGAAAAAGAGTATTCACTCAATAACGCTGGCCTTCAATTAAAGCTTCTAAAAATGATTTGTAAAGAAGCTGAAAGAATGAGTATTAATGTAAATCCATATACCCGACACATAGAATCGTTTACTCAAAAAAGTAAAGATCGCGTTTTACAAACCATTTCATTTGAAGAAATAAAAAAGATAAAAACGATTAGAGATTTACCTTCCACTCTTGAAAATACTAGAAAATGGATACTGATTGGGCTTTATGTAGGCCAGAGGGTTTCTGATCTATTGGCACTTAAACCATTTCAGCTTAGATTTATAGAAAACGGCGTTTACATAGATATTAATCAACAAAAAACGGATAAGTATGTAACTGTTGGAGTGGTAGATAAAGAGGTTATTCAAATATTAAAAATGCGCTTTCCTTACGCTATTTCTGCTCAATTATTTAATAGACAAATTAAACAGATTTGCCAGATAGCAGGAATCAATAATATGGTAAGTGGTTTTAAATTGTGCCCTAAAACAAAAAGAAAAAGATTGGGCACTCACCCAAAATATAGTCTTATTTCCTCTCATGACTTAAGACGCTCTTTTGCTACTAATTACTTTGGGAAAATTGAAACGCCAATACTTATGCAAATCACGGGGCATTCAAAGGAAAGCACTTTTCTAAGCTATATTGGCACGCAAGTTAATAAAGACACATATGCAGATGCTTTTATGAGAGTCGCAGCTACTTTGTAGGGTCTGGACCTCTATCCAAAATGCCTAAATTATCTCTTTCTTCTATTTTTTCAAGAGTAGCTTCATCTCTAACAGGTTTAGTTTTAGGAACTATATAGTTAGATATGATCTGAATAAGCTTAATTTTTTCAGAATTGGAAAGTTCATTTTGATTAACAATCAAATCATCCAATAGACCCTCATAAAGTATATTGAGTTTTTCTTTAGTATTTGGAGGTAATACTTTAGCTGGTCCTCGCTTACTAATTGAGCCAGCTATTTTTGCTGTTTCTGAATTAAATGACATATTATAAAATTACATCAAGGTGTGTCATTTTGAAAAATGAATTACACTAAAGTTTTTAACACATTTGGTTAAAAACTTCAATTTGATTTTTTTTAAATCCTTATAAATATGATCTTTACATAATAACTTAAAGTACATAATGCTATTTAATTCAATTGAGTTTTTATTATTCCTTCCAGTAGTATTTGTTTTATACTGGTTTGTATTTGATAAAAAACTCAAGTATCAAAATCTTTTAATACTAATTAGCTCCTATGTATTTTATGGATGGTGGGACTACAGGTTTCTATCTTTAATTCTTCTCTCCACTATTGTAGACTATTTTATTGGTCTTCGTATTTCTAATCAAGCTTCTTTAAAAAATAAAAGAATTCTTCTATGGGGCTCAGTCTTATTCAATCTTGGAGTATTAGGGTTCTTTAAGTATTACAATTTTTTTATTGATTCCTGGATTGATTTATTTAGCTCCGTTGGATATGACATTAAGAGCGTTTGGACCTTGAATATTATTCTACCTGTAGGAATATCGTTCTACACTTTCCAAACTATTTCATATACCATCGACATTTACAAGGGAAAGTTAAAGCCAACTAAAGATTTTATTTCATTCGCTTCTTTTGTTTCATTCTTCCCTCAGTTAGTTGCAGGACCCATTGAAAGAGCTTCCAATCTACTACCGCAAATTCTTAAGAAAAGAGTTTTTAAATACGAGCAAGGGGTTCAAGGACTTAGATTAATCCTTTGGGGAATGTTTAAAAAAGTAGTAATCGCTGACTCACTAGCGCCAATGGTAAACAATATCTTTGAAAATTATCAAGAATTTAATGGAGGTACCTTATGGCTAGGAGCAATATATTTCTCTTTTCAAATTTATTGTGATTTTAGTGGTTACTCAGACATAGCAATTGGAACATCTAAGCTCTTTGGATTTGAACTAATGTCAAACTTTAAATTTCCATACTTTTCAAGAAACATAGGTGAGTTTTGGAGAAGATGGCACATCTCTCTATCTACTTGGTTTAGAGATTATCTATACATACCCCTAGGAGGTTCACAAAAAGGAAAATGGAAATCAATTAGAAATGTTTTTATAATATTTGTTGTCAGTGGTTTTTGGCATGGAGCGAATTGGACCTTTATTTTTTGGGGGTTATTTCACGCTATGCTTTTCCTACCCTCTTTTATATTCAATACCAATAGAAAATATACTACATCAATAATTGCAGAAAATACTCTTTTCCCCTCTACAAAAGAGTTTCTCCAAGTTGTAACAACATTTATTGTTGTAACAATTGGATGGGTGTTCTTTAGAAGTGAGACAATTGTTGATTCTTTTATTTACACATACAAAATGATTTTTGAATTTGATATTAGTTTAAATAAGGCTTCTGGTTTATTATATATAATTCCTTTGATCTCCTTAGATTATATGATTCGAACTAATGAAAGAAATATAATTTTCACAAAAAATAAATTAGCAAATAACTCTTTGTTTATTCTATTTATTATTTCAATAGTTCTTTTATTTTTTAAAGAAAGTCGCGCAGACTTTATATATTTTCAATTCTAAAATGAAAAGATTCATAATTAAAATAATTAAGTATTCAATTGTTGTCTTAATAATATTGGAAATTGTTATTAGATTTTTCACACTAACCAATGATGTGCCTCAAAGAGATTTAGATGAAAATGGATTGCAGGTCTTTCAAAAAAATCAAGAAGGTCAATCTCATGGCCATAATTGGAAAGTAAATAGTAGCGGGTTTTTAGGGCACAACAAAGTGAAAGGTGAAAATCAAGTATTAATTATTGGAGACTCCTTTGTTGAAAATATAATGAACCCTTTTGAATGTAGACAATCTAGTTTTTTTAAAAAAGCTGGCTATGATGTTTTTGAAATAGGTCGCTCTGGTATTACCTTTATTGAAAGTCTGGAATTCTACTCGAAATATAAATCAGAAGTAAACCCTAAGATTTCAATTTTTATTATTGATAATTCTGACTTTGAAGAATCAATTCAAGAAATCAATAAATTAAACGATAGAGTTCAAATATCCTTAAAAACTTCACTATTAAAACTAGGAAAAATTAAAGCTAAATATCTTAAAAAGATTCTTTACAACTACAAAACTCTATACTATTTATATTTAAAATACTTAAAATCTAAAAGGTCAAAAATATCTTCTCAATCAAAAGAAGTTGATCCATTAAACGAACAAACATCTTTTTTTGTAAGTAAATTAATTAGAATCTCTAATCAAAATTATGATCTTAAAGATTGTCTTTTTGTTTTTAGAGGAGAGAATGATTTTAAAGAACTCTTTAGTCAATTAAACTTAAATTTTATTGAGTTAAATTTAAAAGGAGTTGAATATATGTATAGTGAAAGTGATTCTCATTGGAATTGTAAGGGCCATCAAATTGCTTCTGAAAAAATATTAGAATATATTGATTTGGTGAGATAATAAAAGCAGTTATATTTGTGAAAATAGATTTAAATGAAACCTAATACTATTCCTTATGGCAAACAGAACATTACACAAGAGGATATAAACGCTGTTATAGAGGTTTTAAAATCTGATTATTTAACTCAAGGACCAAAAATTGAAGAATTTGAGAAAGAATTTGCTAAATATGTAGGCAGTAAATATGCAGTAGCTGTTTCAAATGGAACTGCTGCACTTCACTTATGTAACCTTGCTTTGGGCGTAAAAGAGGGAGATAAGGTAATTACAACACCAATTACATTTGCTGCTTCTGCAAATTCAGTTTTATATTGCGGAGGAGAAGTTATATTTTCTGATATTGATCCTGACACTTATTTACTAGACATCCATAAATTAAAGGAATTACTAGAAAAGTCCCCTAAAGGCACCTATAATGGAATTATTCCAGTTGATTTTGCTGGCAGACCAGTAAACTTAGAAGAATTTAGAAAACTTGCTGATGAGTATGGATTATGGATTATTGAAGACTCTTGCCACGCTCCAGGAGGGTTTTTTAAAGATTCATCTGGTATAAAGCAAAATTGTGGTAATGGGCATTTTGCAGATTTAGCAATTTTCTCATTTCATCCAGTTAAACATATTGCTACCGGTGAAGGAGGAATGATTACAACTAATAGGGAAGATTTATACCAGAAACTACTAACCCTAAGAACTCACGGGATTACAAAAAATGAAAACGAATTTTTGAATTCTACTGTCTTAGCTAATGGAAATAATTATCAAAGTTTAAACTATCCGGGATGGTATATGGAAATGCAAAGTTTGGGTTTTAATTATAGATTAACTGATTTTCAAGCAGCTCTAGGTATAAGTCAGTTAACAAGGGCAGATGAAGGGCTTGCAAAAAGAAAAAGTATTGCATTAAGTTACTACACAGTATTTAAAGACAAAAGTTTCATTAAAGGACAATCGGGATATTTGGATGGTCATGCATATCATTTATATGTTATTGAAGTTGAAGAAAGATTGGAACTTTATAACTTTTTAAAAAAGAATAATGTTTTTGCTCAAATTCACTATATACCATGCCATTTAATGCCTTATTATAAAGGATTAGGCTGGAAAGAGGGAAGTTTTTCAAATTCAGAAAATTATTACAGGCAATGTTTAAGTTTACCTATTTATCCTACATTGCATGATGAAGAACAAAATTATGTTATTAATACAATTTTAAAATTTTACAAAAAATAAAAACATGTATAAAACAGAACAAGAATCATTCTGGGCAGAAGAATTTGGAAATGATTATATAGAGAGAAATAATAGTGCGCAATTACTTGCATCAAATTTAAACTTTTTCACAAAAGCGTTAACTCAGGCAGGAAAAATAAATTCCTGTATTGAATTTGGCGCTAATATTGGAATGAATTTAAAAGCTTTAAAATTATTATACCCAGAAATTAAAATGAGTGGTATAGAAATAAATAAAAAAGCATCAGAAGAACTAGGAACATTTATTGGAAATGAAAATGTTTTTAATGAATCAATTTTTGATTACTCAAATAAATCTCAGGAAGATTTATCACTTATTAAAGGTGTTTTAATTCATATCAATCCGGAAATGCTTGATGTAGTATATCAAAAACTATATGAATCTAGTAAAAAATTCATATTAATAGCGGAATATTATAATCCCTCTCCAGTTTCAGTAAAATATAGAGGCCATGATAATAAACTTTTTAAAAGAGATTTTGCTGGAGAATTTTTAAAAAAATATTCTACATCAAAATTAATTGATTATGGTTTTTGTTACAAAGGAGATAAAGCATTTCCTCAGGATGATATAACTTGGTTCCTAATTAAAAAATAAAGTAATGAAATATTGTTTAAATTGCTTATACCCTGAGACAAAACCAGATTTACTTTTTAATGAAAGCGGAGTTTGTTCTGCATGTATGGCTTCCAAAGAGAAATTCTCTGAAATTGATTGGAAAGAAAGGGAAAAAGAATTTGCAAAAATAGTTGATCACTACAAGCTGCCAGAAGGAGAAATTGGTTACGATTGTCTTATCCCAGTGAGCGGAGGAAAAGACAGTACATATCAAGCTTATGTAATGAAAAAAATCTATGGAATGAACCCTCTATGTGTCTGTTTTGAAACAACATCAGTAACAGAAGTAGGACAAAGAAACTTAGATAATATATCTAAAATGGGTATAGATGTAATTCATTTTAAGAAGAACAGTATTGCTTATAAAAAAATGGTGATCGAAAGTTTTAAAAAGATTGGTGACGAAATGTGGCCAAATCATGTAGGAATATTTACTGTCCCTATAATGATTGCTGTAAAATTTAGAATACCCTTGGTTGTTTGGGGAGAAAATTCTCAGCAAGAATATGGGGGGCCAAATTTAGAGTCAATCAAAAGTCGACATTTAGACAGAAAATGGTTAGAAGAATTCGGCGGTTTATTAGGCTATAGAATACAAGATATGATTGGAGTAAAAGGAATAACAAAAAAAGAATTAACTCCTTATTTCTATCCTAATGATAACGAAATCAATAATGTAGGAGTGACGGGAGTTTTTTTAGGTTCTTATTTTTTTTGGGACGCCAGAAAACAATTAGAAATTGTTAAAAATAATGGATTCAATGTTAAAGAGGATGGTCCTACAGAGGGAACTTATACTAATTATGAAAACATTGATGAAAAACTGGTTAGCTTACACGATTATCTTAAATATGTAAAATATGGTTTTGGTAGAGCTACAGATCATGCTTGCCTTGATATTAGAAATAATAGGTTATCTAGACTTGAAGGTTTAAAATTAGTTGAAAAAATTGATGGAAAATATCCTCACTTTGGAGTGTCAGAATTTATAAAATATTCAGGTATGCAAAAATCTGAAGTTGATGAAATAATTGATTCATTTACAAATCCATTACTTTTTAAAAGAGACTCTAATGGGAAATTCATAAGAGATTCTGAGTTTAATTTAATTAAAAATTTTAATCGTGAATAAAAAAGTTGTAATAATCGATTATGGTATGGGAAATATTGCATCGGTTCAAAAAGCTTTAGATTTTTTGAATATTGATAATAAAATTACTAATTCTCATAATGACATATTAGATTCTTCAGCTATAGTTTTGCCTGGAGTTGGTTCTTTTAATCAAGGAATTAAAAATCTGAAAGATAGAAATCTTGACTTATTACTTACAGATGAAGTTTTAAACAAAAAAAAGCCTTTTATTGGAATTTGTTTGGGGATGCAGTTAATTTTTGAAAAAGGATCAGAACCTATAGAATGTGAAGGATTAGGTTGGATTGAAGGTGAAGTGAAAAAAATTTCAAATGAAAATTTGAGAATACCTCATCTAGGATGGAATGACATTAATGTAATTAATAAAAATTATTATCAAAACATCCATGATTTAAATTTTTACTTTATTCATAGCTATCAAGCTGTTTTAAAAAACAAATCTGAAATTGACTCAATTGTTAATTATGGATCTGATATAGTTTCCAGCTTACAAAAAGAAAATATTTTTGCAACTCAATTTCATCCAGAAAAGAGTCAAATTTCAGGATTAACTTTAATGAAAAATTTTTTTCAAAAAAATGTTAAAGAATAGAATAATTCCTGTTTTAACTTTTAACGGTATGAGTTTAGTTAAAACTAAAAAATTTAAAAATCCTCGAACTATTGGAAACCCTGTCCAGACAGCAAGGGTATATAATTCTAGACAAGTTGATGAATTAGTTTTTATAGACATTTTTGCTAGTTCTCAAAATAGAAAAATTAATTTATCTCTAGTTTCAGACGTTATAAGAGAGTGTTTTATGCCTGTTTCTGTTGGAGGAGGAATCAAAACCATTGATGATATAAATGATTTGTTAAAAATAGGGGCAGATAAAGTTATAATTAAATCTCAAGCATTATTAGATCCTAACTTTATTAAGCAGGCGATTATGTTTTATGGAAGTCAATGTATTTGTATAGCAGTGGATGCATATTTTACTAATGACACTTATAAAATACATAACTCACTTGGATTAGACATTGATTTAGAAGAATTTATAATTCAAATGGATTCTTTAAATGTAGGAGAGTTTTTAGTAACTAACATCGAAAATGACGGAGTTATGCAGGGATTTGATTTAAATTTAATACAAAGAATTTCTAAAATGACTAGCATTCCAATCGTTGCATCAGGTGGAGGAGGTAATTTAAATCATTATTCTACATTATTTTTAAAAACAGACGTTAATGCAGTAGCATCATCAAGTATTTTTCACTTTACACAACATACGCCATTAGATATTAAAAACGAATTGAATAAGTTTAATTTTCCAGTTAGAGCTTGATTTATGAGAACAATCGCAATTATTCCAGCTCGTGGAGGCAGTAAAAGGATTCCTCGAAAAAATATTAAAGAATTTTTAGGTAAACCTATTATTGCTTATTCTATTGAAGTAGCCATAAATTCAAGGCTTTTTGATGAAGTTATGGTTTCTACTGATGATATGGAAATTGCAGAAATAGCTTTAAAATATGGTGCTACTGTTCCATTTTTACGATCTAAAAAAACAGCTAACGATTTTGCAACTACTTTTGAAGTTTTAGACGAAGTATTGAAAATGTTCAAAACCCAAAATAAAAATTTTGATTACGTATGTTGTATTTATGCATGTGCACCATTTACTTCAGAGAAAAATCTTAAAATAAGTTTAAATCTATTGATAAATAACAATTTTGACAGTGTATTCCCTATTATCCCATTTGGTTGTCCTATTCAGCGAAGTTTAACAATAAAAGACAACAAGGTTAACTTTTTTTATCCAGAATTTAACATAGCACGTACTCAAGATTTAGAAAAAAGCTTTTATGATGCTGGACAATTTTACTGGTTGAATACAGCTATATGTTTAGATAAAAAAGAAATTATTACTAATAATTCTGGAAGTATCATATTATCAGAGTTAGATGGACAAGATATAGATAATGAAGTAGATTGGAAATTAGCTGAATTAAAATATGAACTCTTACAAAGCACTAAATAAGCAAACATTTACTCAAAATAAATTTAGTCTTGTTCCGATTCGGGATAGAGACAAATTTAAAATAATGAATTGGCGTAACGAACAAATTTATCATCTCAGGCAAAATAAACCTTTAACTAAAGAAAGTCAAGAAAAATATTTCAAAGAAGTAATTTCTAACCAATTTGAACAAGAAAATCCTAAACAAATATTATTTTCTTTTATTGCAGAAAATATTTGTGTAGGTTATGGAGGTTTAGTTCATATTAATTGGGTAGATAAAAATGCTGAGGTATCTTTTGTAATGAACACTGAATTAGAGAAAAACAATTTTGAAGAATATTGGGGGATTTTTTTGAATTTAATTGAAGAAGTAACATTTACTGATTTACAATTACATAAATTATACATTTATGCTTTTGATTTGAGACCACATCTGTATAAAGCATTAGAAAATTTCAAATATAAAGAAGATGCTAGATTAAAAGAACATTGCTTATTTAATGATAACTTTGTTGATGTAGTAATTTATTATAAAATAAATAATAATGCTTATTCAAATATTAATTGATAATCCCGGCTCTTGGATTTTACCAAGTGTTGAAATATTAGCAAAAGAAATTAAAACAATTTTCAGTTATGATACTATCATAGTTCATAATCATAAAGATGTTATTGAAGGTGAAATTCTAATTATGTTGTCGTGTGAAAAAAAATTTAAAAGATTAGATCTTAATAAAAAAAACTTAGTGGTGCATGAAAGTAATTTGCCTAAAGGTAAAGGCTGGTCTCCAGTTACATGGCAGGTTTTAGAGGGTAAGAAAGAAATTCAAATGACTTTATTTGAAGCAAATGATAGTATAGATTCAGGTGAAATCTATTTAAAAAAATCCATGCAACTTAATGGAGATGAACTTTTAAAAGACATCAAGGAATTACAAGGTAAAATCACAAATGAACTTATTATTGATTTTTTAAAACTCTACCCAAATATTAAGGGTGTCCAACAATCTGGAGACGAAACCTTTTATAAAAAAAGAACTTCAAGTGACAGTGAATTAGATATAAATAAAACTATTTTGGAACAATTTAATTTATTAAGAGTTTGTGATAATGATAGATATCCTGCTTTTTTCATCATTAATGGAAAAAAGTACGTGTTAAAAATATTTGAACAATGAAAAAATATGTAATTGTTTCCGAAAAAAAATGGCATTTTAATTTGGAAAATGAGCTAAATGAAGTTTTACCTAATACTAAATGGATAACAATTAAGAATTTTAATGATTTTAATCCTAACTTTTTAAATAAAATTAAACCTGCTTTTATTTTCATTCCTCATTGGTCTTATTTAATTCCAGAAGAAATATTTCTAAACTTTAACTGTATTGTTTTCCATATGACTGACCTACCTTTTGGAAGAGGAGGGAGTCCTTTGCAAAATTTAATAAAAGCTAAATTTAAAAAAACAAAAATAACGGCAATAAAAGTTGAAAAAGGAATTGATGCAGGAGATATTTATTTAAAAAATGAATTGAGCTTAGAAGGAACTGCAAGAGAAATATTTGAAAAATCTTCAATAATAATTAAAAATATGATTGTTGAGATTTTAACAAAAAATATTAAATCAATTCCACAAATTGGTGAAGCAACTAATTTTAAAAGACTAAAGCCTGAAGATGGCATTTTAAATGAATTGAATGATCTTGAAATAGTTTTCGATTATATTAGAATGTTAGATTGTGATGGCTATCCTCCTGCATATGTTGAAACGGAAAATTTAAAATTCGAATTTTCTAATGCAAAACACAATAAAAAATCCAAATTAATCAATGCTAATGTTAGAATATTTAAGAAATAAAAGAATTATGGTTGTAGTAGCTCATCCAGATGATGAATTATTAGGATTAGGTGCAGCAATGAATAGATTAATAAATGAATATAACGTTAAAACACATGTTCTCATATTAGGTGAAGGACTTACAAGTCGTTTAGATTTAAGGGATAAAGATAAATGGAAAATAGAGTTGGAAACACATAGGAGAAATATCCTTCAAGCTCAAAAAGTAATTGGGTATCATTCAATAAGCTTTTATGATTTTCCTGATAATAGATTTGATACAGTTCCATTGTTAGAAATTATTAAAGTAATTGAAAAAGAGAAGGAAAAATTTAATCCCGATGTGATATTCACACACCATGGAGGTGATCTAAATATTGATCATCAAAAAACGTTTGAAGCAGTGATTACTGCTTGCAGACCAATGAAAAATGAAGTCGTTCGAAGTATAATTACATTTGAAACTCCATCTGGTACAGAATGGAGAGCTTCCACTGATCCAAAACACTTTATACCAAATTTCTTTATTGAAATCAGTAGGGAAAATATTTTAGCCAAAATTTCAGGTATGGAAAGTTATGAGTTTGAAAAAAGAGAATATCCACATCCAAGATCTCCAAAATCATTAGAGGTTCTGGCACAAAGATGGGGCATTTCAATAGGTTGTGACTATGCAGAAGCTTTTACAATAGTTAGAACAATAAATTAAGTTAATCAATGAATATATCAAATTTTCAAATTAATAAAAAAAGTCCCGTTTTTGTTATAGCTGAATTGTCTGCTAATCATAATGGCAATATTCAAACTGCAATTGAGACTATAAAAGCTGCCAAAAGAGCAGGAGCAGATTGTATAAAGCTTCAAACTTATACGGCTGATTCTATGACTATTGATTGCAATAATCCTGACTTTATAATAAAAGGAACTATTTGGAAAGGTCAAAAATTACATGAGTTATACCAAAAAGCATATACTCCATGGGAATGGCATAAAGAGCTTATGCAAGTAGCAAAAGATGAGGAATTAGTTTGCTTTTCAACACCATTTGACAAAACATCTGTTGATTTCCTTGAAACATTAAATGTCCCTGCTTATAAAATTGCATCCTTTGAAATCAACGACATTCCACTAATAGAATATATAGCATCTAAAGGTAAACCAATTATTATATCCACTGGAATTGCAAAAATAGATGATATTGAATTAGCTTTAGAAACTTGCAGAAAAATGGGGAATAAGGATATCGCTTTATTAAAATGCACTTCTAGCTATCCTGCACCAATTGAGGAAGCAAATATGATTATGATAGACGATTTAGCTAAACGTTTTAATGTAATAAGTGGTTTGTCCGATCACACTTTAGGTTCAACAGTCCCTATTGTAGCTACTGCATTTGGTGCTAAAATTATTGAGAAACACTTTATAATTGACCGTTCTATTGGTGGTCCTGATGCATCTTTTTCAATGAACGAACAAGAATTTTCTGATATGGTTAAAGCTGTTAGAGAAGCAGAAAGTGCTATTGGAAAAATAGATTACTCTCTTACTCCAAAACAAAAGAAAGGAAGATATTTTTCAAGGTCATTATATGTTGTTGAAAATATACAAGAGGGAGAAATAATAACCGATAAAAACGTAAGGAGTATTAGGCCTGGCTTTGGACTACATCCTAAGTATCTTAAAGAAATATTAGGTAAAAAAGCTATTAAAAGTGTTTTTAAAGGGGACAGGTTTAATTTTGATATAATTGATGAGAAGTTATAGTAGTTTTATTTATATAAATTTACCTCAGGACTTTAATTAGATTATTAAAGAGTTGATGAATATTTGGTATTCCCAAAAAAGTTATTAAAGGTCCTGTATTTGATCGTAGAAATAAAAAGTTTCATTTATTACTTTTTCAATAGTAAAGTCTTTTTCGAAAAATTGCCTAGAATTTTCACCCATAATAAGACATAATTCTTGATCATTTAATAATTTTAACAAAGCCATTGATAAGCTTTTGCAATCTCCTGGATTAATTTTATACCCATTATAATTTTCAATTACACAATCATCGCACCCAGGAGCATCTGTGGTTATTATTGGTCTTCCAATGGCCATTGCTTCTACAATAGACTTAGGTAGGCCCTCTCTATATGATGGCAGACAATATATATTACAAATTTCTAGCTCTTTTTTAATATTGTCAGAATACCCCTCCCATTGAATACTATCTTCGTGTAGTAAACTTTTCATATATTCACTTGTAATATGTGCAGGGTTTTCTAAATCTTCTTTCCCTAAAAACCTTAAAACTGTTTGACTTTTAATATTTTCCGGAAGCAATTTAAAAGCCTTGATTAAATCTAAAACTCCCTTATCCTTTAAAATCCTTCCTGTAAATAAAATTATTCTTTTGGAGGAGTTTGCTGGTTTTTGATACTTATAAATATTACCATCTACTCCAGAGCCTTTAATAATAGTGAAGTTTCTCCTTAAACCATTATTCTGAAAAACCTTTAAATCGATATTATTCTGAAAAATAAATCCTGTGTTTTTTCTTTTAACGATGATTCTAAATAAAAACTGAACAACCCTTCTAGCTAAAGAGTTTTTATTTCCAGTAAAAAGAACTCCTAAGCCACTTACCGCATTAATAACAGTTAATTTTGGGAAGAAAAATGCAGCTATAGATCCTATAATAATAGGCTTCAATGTAACATTATGGGCTATCGTAGGTTTAACTTTTTTAATTACTTTAACGACATTAAAAAAAAGAATGAAAGATTTAATAATACTTAATGAAGACCGATCAATTGGAATTTTGATTTGTTCAATTCTTTTGTCAATATTTATAATGTTATTAGATGCAACTGTTACATCCCAACCTTTATCAATTGCTTTTAAAGCTAATGGTAATCTATGAGAGTGAAAAAAATTAATGTCATTTACTATATATAGTATTCTCAAAATAAAATATCTATGTAATTATTAATAGTTTTGTCAAAATATAATTCAGGACTTATCTTATTAATTGCATTAGTCCTCTGCTGTTCTGTTGGTTGATTATTAATGATATTTAAGATGGTTGTTGCAAATTCATCTTTATTTGACACAATTTCTGCTAAATCATAATTTTGAATCATTAAATTAAAGTCTCCTGTATCATAACCTACTAAAGGAACACCCATAATCATACCCTCTGCAATTATATTAGGGTAGCCTTCGCCATATAAAGAAGTGTATAACAAACACTTTGCATTACCATAATAATCAAAAACATTTTCTGCAGAATTAATTATTTTAATTCTATCTTGAATTTCTTTATTAAAATAATTTAAATTCCATCCAGATCCTAAAATGACAGCTTTAAAACTAGATTGAGTTTTTAGAACATCGAATACTATTTTTTTCAAATGCTCAGGACCCTTTTGTGGATTATTCCTTCCAACAAATAAAATAAAATTATAATCAAGTTTATTAATTTTAGCTGGGGGAAGTTTAGCTAACCTATTTTGAATAACACAAGAATGAATTTCTTTAAAAAAATAATTTTCGTGAACAGATTTAGATTTGTAAGAACAATAAATTATTCTGGAATTTGTGATGTTGGATACTATTCCTAAAAAGTATAACCCTAATTTTTGCTTTATTTGTAGACTTCCAAAATCACTATGCCTAATGTTCCAAAAATATTGATTATTTAATTTATATCTCAATTTTAAAAATTCAAATTTTAAAATTGATGTATACATCCATAATATTACTGGGGCTGTAGTTTCTTTTAAAATTTTTAGGGATTTTTTCTTATCCGTTTTTAAATTTAAAACTAGTATTTGTTTATTTAATTTTGAAAAATTAAAATCTCCTTTCGAATTTTCAAAAGTAATTATTGATTGTTTATACCCTCTTTTGCATAACTGTAAAGCCAAATTAACAAGCATATTTTCAGCGCCTCCATTCTTTAAATTTGGTATTACATGTATTAAATCCATTTATAGTCTTAGGTAGCCTTTAGATTTTGGAAACAATGCTTTAACATCAAATATAACTGATTCTGAGTGGCTCATTTTTTCTATATCAATATTTAAAAACTCTGAATGAGAAACCGCTATAATTATAATATCGAATTTAAAACCTTCTTTTAAATTCGATATTACACTACCAGAATAAAGAGCTTTTAACTCATCTATATTAGCAACGGGGTCGTATATTTTAGTGACTATACTATATTTTAATAAAGAAGTATATATGTCTTTTACTTTTGAGTTCCTAACATCAGGACAGTCCTCTTTAAAAGTAGCTCCTAAAATTAAAGCTGTTTTACTGGGTCTATTGATAGATTTTGTTAGCAGACTTTGAATTACCCTGGTGACAATTTGCATGGGCATATCATCATTAATCCTTCTACCTGATAAAATCATTTCAGGATTATAACCTAATTCCTGAGCCTTAAAAGCTAAATAATAAGGATCTACTCCTATACAATGACCTCCAACTAAACCAGGAGAGAATCTAAGGAAGTTCCATTTAGTAGCTGCAGCATTTAAGACCTCATTAGTGTCTATACCCATGCGATTAAAAATTACGGATAATTCATTAATAAAGGCAATGTTAATGTCTCTTTGGGTATTCTCAATTACTTTAGCAGCTTCCGCTACTTTTATTGATTCTGCCTGGTAAACACCAGCTTCAATAATAGATAAGTATAACTCAGAAATCTTCTTTGTGGTTTCTATAGTTGAGCCAGAAACAACTTTTTTAATTTTGGTAATGGTATGTTTTTTATCACCAGGATTAATTCTTTCTGGACTATAGCCTACAAAAAAATCTCTATTAAATACCAAACCTGACTCTTTTTCAAGAATGGGAACACAAACTTCCTCTGTTGCTCCGGGATATACAGTAGATTCAAAGATTATAATATCGTCTTTTTTAAGTATTGTTGCCACAGATTTAGTGGCATTAATAACAGGGCTTAAATCTGGTTGTTTGCTACTTGTAACTGGCGTAGGAACTGTAACAATAAAGATTTTACAATTCTTAGCTTTATTAATATCCGAAAAAATTTGAAGAGAACTTCCAATAGTTCTTTTTAACTCATCTGAACTCAATTCTAAGGTTTGATCATTAAACCCATTAAGATCCTTTATTCTATTTTCGCTAATATCAATTCCAACAACATTATACCTCTTGGCAAAAGCATTTGCCAATGGCAAGCCTACATACCCAAGTCCAATAACACATATCATATTATATAAATTTAAAGTGATTCATAGATTTTATGAATATTATCAAAATACTTATCTAAAGTAAATTTTTCTAAAACAGTCTCATTCAATGATCTGCCAAAATCAAGTCTTAAAAGTGGATTGTTTCTAAACTTTTCAATCGCATTTACAAGATCATCGCAATTTAATTCTAAAGGCATCTGAAGTTTCATTGTGTTTGGATTTACTACAAATTCAGGAAGCGGTGTGGCCTTGGGTGGTAAGAAGCTTAAACTCATAGGCTCTCTAGGGGTCAAAAGGATCCCTGAAATATTATCAGTAATAATCTCAGGAATTCCATCAATATTTGATGCTATTACTGCTTTTTTACAAAATCCAGCCTCAATAATAACATTTCCAAGTGGCTCCCTTATTGATGGGACTACAATTATATCA
>Ga0233438_10002979_pt1 | contig 16095 bp, 19 predicted proteins | sample SI_123_September_FD_182720 | JGI IMG/M metagenome (GOLD analysis project Ga0233438, IMG submission 182720) | Seawater microbial communities from Saanich Inlet, British Columbia, Canada - SI_123_September2016_10_MG | ecosystem: Environmental > Aquatic > Marine > Inlet | place: Canada: British...
CACCATTAGCCTCTACCATTGGTACACCATATTTTTCTGTAACAGGAGCTATTGCTTTAGTTAGTCCTGAACTGTATGGGCCAAGCATATACTCAACACCATCTTGTTTGATTAATCTTTCTGCAAGTTGCGCTGCTCTTTTAGGGTTTGACTCATCATCGTAATAAATGATTTCAAACTTGTAAGTTTTTCCACCAACTTTAATGCCACCCATGCTGTTAATTCTATCAACGGCCATATTATAACCGTTTTGAGTATGAACACCATTAGAAGAGTATTTACCAGTTAATGAAATAGCAGATCCTAAAACTATCTTGTCACCTACAACTTTTGCAAAAGATGTAACTGATGAAGATAATATAATTGCTAATGCAGAAACAAAACTTAATATAAATTTATTTAATTTCATTTTATTTCCTCTCGTTATTAATTAATTAATAATGAATTTAATAAAGAAATTAGCCTTATTGCAAGTGGTAATAAGACCATCTACTTAAGTTAGTATTGTTGAGTGACAACAATTATACCGGCTATAATTACTAAAACACTCGCAGAAATTGTATTAATAGTTTTTGGATTTGCATTTATCCATTTAATCAACTTTTGCGCAAGTAACGCGTAAGCTATCAAAGATAAAAAATCTAAAACAACATAAGTTGTAATTAATATTAAAAACTGAGCTAAGTAGTTTGAATTAAAATCTATAAACTGTGGAAAAATTAAAGGAAAAAACATCCATGCTTTAGGACTAGTTCCTGCAACTAAAAAACCATCTCTAAAAAAAGAAAAAAGACTTTTTGAACAAATATTCTTTGAATTAATATTCTTAGCTTTCGAATTATATAAATCGTAAGCTAAATATAAAATATAAGCTACGCCCATCCATTTAAATACATTTAATAAAGTTGAATTTTCTGAAAAAAAAGATCCAATTACAAAAATAACTAAAGTTGCTTGAATAATATTAGCTGTAACATCACCAAGTGCTGTCCATACACATTTTTGAACACCATAATTCATTGAATAAGAAATGATTACAATTCTAGGAGTGCCTGGAGTAATAAATAAAAAAAGAATTATTTGTAAAAATAGAAAATAATTTAGGGGGTACATTTTAAGGTTGATAGTCCAAAAAAACCGGGAGCTAAAGATGGCTAAGATGGACTATCAAACCTCATAATATCATTTGCTAAAAAAAATGCATTAATCTTTTTTTTCAAATATAAAGGAATTATGAAAAAAAAAGGTCACACCCCTATTACTAGAGTAAAAAATCCTGAGCCAGAGGTAAATGACCCAGATTGGGTTATTTGGGCTGCATGGGCTGATCGGATCACCTTTGAAGAAATAGAAAAAAAAACAGGAAAGACAGAATCTGAAGTAATTAAAATTATGAGAAGATCAGTAAAGCCTGCTTCATTTAGATTATGGAGAAAAAGAGTTAATCAAAAAAGTATTAAACATAGAAAAAAGTTTGAATATTCTCGAAAAGAAATAACTAGTAAAATAAAAAAGAATGACTATTTATAAGATATGAAATCAGTAACTATTTATACAGGTCCACTTTGCAACTACTGCGATGCAGCAAAAAGATTATTAACAAGAAACAATGTTGAATATAAAGAAATAGATATTTCATCAGTTGATGGTGCAATGGATGAAATGATTTCAAAAGCAAATGGTAAAAGAACAATCCCACAAATCTTTTTTGATGATCAGCACATGGGTGGTTATGATGATGTTAGGGCTCTAGAAAAAGATAATAAGTTACAAGATCTTTTAAAATAAGACGTAGTAAATTACCCACAAAATTAAAGTATATTCAAAAAAAATTTTGAAAAGTTCTACTTTTTTTTTATCAAACTTTTGATTTATAAATTTTTCTGAAAAATAAAATCCAATATTTACCAATAGAACGCCAAGAATAACTCCAAATATTGTTAATTTGATTGAAAAATTTTTGTATCCAAAATAACAAGCCGTAATCAAAGTAAGCCATGAAATATTGGTAATGAAAATCTTAAAAATTATTCCAGCTTTTTTACTAAAAACTGATTGAGTTTTTATAATTGAGTAAGACCAAATAATACCAATTAAAAAACTGACATATTTGATAATCATTTTATTATTTTGGTTTAAAAACCAAACAAACACCATTATTGCAGTATCTTTTACCAGTTGGGTTTGGACCATCGTCAAATATATGTCCATGATGACCACCACATTTTTTACAATGGTACTCGGTTCTTGCGTAACCTAATAAATGATCTGTTTTAGTTTCAAATACATCCGGAAGAGATTGAAAAAAAGATGGCCAACCTGAGCCACTTTCATATTTAGCATTTGAATCAAATAATTTTTCCCCACAATTAGCACAATGAAAACTTCCCTCTCTTTTTTCATGGTTGAGTTCACTGGTACCAGCCAATTCTGTTCCATCTTCAAACAAAACTAATTTTTGTTCTGCAGTGAGATTGGGGTTAATTTTTTTTGTCATAACTAAATCAATTTAGCACATGTTTGATGCAATATTGAGTGTAATTCTACTAGTTTATTAAAATTTTTATTATACCCTCCACCTAAAACACCACAGATAGGTATTCTTTTTGATGAAAAATTTTCAATTACTAATTCGTCTCTTTGTTTTACCCCTTCATCTGAAACATTCAACTTACCTAATCGGTCATTAAAATGAATATCAACTCCTGCTATATAAAAAACAAAGTCAAAGTTTTCATTATTGAGTTCATTTAAATAATGCTTAAGGGTCTTTATATATGCTTCATCCTCAAGATTATCTTCAAGCTCAACATCCAAATCACTAATTGATTTTTTTGCAGGATAATTCGTTTTTGAATGCATGCTAAAAGTAAAAACATGTGTATTGTTTTTAAAGATTTCTGAATTTCCATTTCCTTGGTGAACATCTAAATCTACAATTAAAATTTTATTTGCAAATCCTCTATCCAACAAATAATAAGCTGCAACTGCTACATCGTTAAATACACAGTACCCAGCACCACCATCATAATTAGCATGATGACTTCCTCCTGCAGTATTACAAGCCACTCCATAATTTAAGGCAAGTTTTGAGGCTAATACTGTTCCCCCAGTTGCTACTAAAGATCTTTGAACTACACTATCAACCAAAGGAAAGCCAATTTTTTTAATTCCATTTTTATCTAAAGTTTTATTTTTTATATCATTAATATAATTTTCAGAATGAGCTCTATTTAAAGTTTCAAAAGAGCAAGGTTTAGGATTGTGAAATTTTTTGACTACTTTTTGATCAATTAAATATTTAGCAAGTTCACCAAATTTATTAATGGGGAACTTGTGATCATCTCCAATTTTAGCAACATAATCTCTATGATTAACTACCGGCAGCTCCATTATTTTTCAATAACACGAATAGGCTTTCCATTAACACAAGCCTCAAGATCTTCAATCATTTGAGTATAAAAAATACTATAATTTTCTGCAGTCACATAACCAATGTGTGGGGTAAGTAATGCATTAGGTAAAAATCTTAATTTATTTCCTTCGGGTAAAGGTTCTTTTTCATAAACATCAATTCCTGCTCCCATTATAACATTTGTTGATAAAGCTATAATTAAATCATCCTCATTAACTATTGGGCCTCGTGAAGTGTTAATTAAAAAAGCTGTTTTTTTCATTTGATCAAACTCTTTAATAGTGATGCAATCTTTATATCGCTCTCCTCCTTGAACATGAATCGAAATATAGTCAGATGTTTTGATTAAATCTTCTTTAGTACATGGAAGAACATCTAGCTCTTTACATTTATCTAAATCTAAATTTTCACTCCAAGCTATAACCTGCATACCAAAAGCTTTTGCAATTTTAGCAACTTCTGATCCAACTCTACCAAGTCCAATTAAACCTATAATTTTGCCTTTTAATTCAAAACTAACAGTAGTCTGCCAGTACCCTTGATACATATTATCAATTTCTGTTTTTAAATTTTTGGATAAACCTAAGATTAAAGCCCAAGTCAGTTCACAAGTTGGATTAAAATTAATCTCAGTTCCACAAACTATAATTCTTCTCTTTTTTGCTGCCTCTAAATCAATTGCTTTATTTCTAGAACCACTTGTGATGATATATTTAAGATCATTTAAATTATCGATTAAATTTTTAGTTATCGGTGTTCGCTCTCTCATGATTAATAAAGCTTCAAAATCTGCCAATTGTTCAATAGCATCAGCTTCGTCTATAAAAGGTTCGCTAAAGATTTTAAATTCGTATTTTCCTGATAATTTTTTTAAGTCCACAAACTCTTGTGAAACATTTTGATAATCATCTAGTATTGCAACTTTAAGCATTTGTAATTTTTTTGTTTGATAAAAATAGACCTAATATAATTAAAACTGAGCCAATGAAATGAAAAAATAAAAATTTTTCATCAAAAAATATTATTGCAAAAATTGTACTAAATAATGGGATTAATGATAAAAAAATTCCAGCTCTATTTGCGCCTATAATTGAAACGGCTCCTGCCCAACAATAATAAGATCCAATACTTGGAAAAATAGCAACATAAATCAAAATCAAGAAAAGATTGTTATTAATCTCAACAATCTGACCTTGCATCATTTCAAAAATAAAAGCTGGAAATAAGAGAATTAATCCAAATGAACATATAATTTGTACAAGTGCTAATAAAGATACTTCAAAATTTCTTTTCTTTAAAAATGCAGAATATATTCCCCAAGCAGTAATGGCAATTAACATGTAAATATCCCCTTTGTTAAAATTCAAAGTGAGCAAAATATTTACATCTAATTTTGTTATAATTACTAAAATTCCAATCACCGAAATTAATAATCCAGAAAGTTGAAAGATATTGGTTTTTTCTATTTTTAGCAAAAAACAAACTAAAATGATCATTGCTGGTATTGCAGTATTAAATAAAGAAGCATTAATTACTTGGGTATGAGCTAAAGCGTTATAGGTAAAAGCCGAAAACACTCCTACACTACTGAAGCCTAAAATAAAAAATAATTTCGAATTTTTAAATATTTCACTTTTTAATTTAATGATTTCTTTAAAAGTAAAAGGAAATAAAATTAACCAAACAAAAATCCATCGTAGGAAAGATAGTGTATAAGGTGGTATATTTTCAATAGAAGCAAATTTACCAATAGTAAAATTTCCAGCCCAAAATAATGTTGCAAAAAATAAGTAAAAATATGCTTTAAAGTTTTGATAACCAATAGAATTAGAATTCATCTAACTAAGTTAACAAACAATCAAATTTAAAACACTATAATTATAATGTCTTATTATAATTTTTTTAACTCTATTGATTTTCTACTAGGTGACAATCAAAGTCACCATAATCATTAAAAAAAACAGCATCTAGTTCATTGCTGTTTGCTAGAGAACAATCTAAAGGTTTATCTAAAGATTGAACCATGTGTTCACTAACATTTTTTCCAGTTTTATGTTTAACCCCTGAATTAATAAAACCTGACATTACTGCTTGACCAACGCTACCTGTTGAGACATATGATAATGTAGGTCCAAGAATAGCTACGTGTTGAGCACAACTCGTAAGAAATACTAAAAAAAGAATGCTACTAATTTTTTTTATCATGATCGAGATTAATATAAGCAAAAATTAAAAAAAAAAGAAAATTGCAGACTTTAGATTAACTTAGGTGCTCATTTTGATTTTTTTATTTTCCAATACCAATAATTGTCAAATCATCGTCTAAAATATCATTATTTTCTTTAATCCCTTTTTCTAAGGTACCTGTTTTTAAAGTTTTTAATCTAATTTCTTCAGTAGCATTTTCTAGCTCTTTCTGTAGTGATCGGTTTTCATGCTTTAATATTAAATCCTTAACACCATCAATTCCAATCTCTTGTTTGTTTTCATCCATGCATTCAGAAAATCCATCTGTAAAACAATAAATTCTTCCACCGTCTAATTTAAAACTTTCTAATTGATAAACACTCTCATTTTTATGTTTGGTTAATGCTAATGGCACTGAGCTCGATGGAAACTCTTTAAATTCTTTTCCAATTTTCAATAAAGCTGGTTGATGCCCTGCATTAGCAATTTCAACTAAATCTGTCTTCATATTGTATCTTCCAACAATTGAAGTTACAAATGTTCCTACCGGATTAGTTTCTTTTAAATCATTATTCATTTCCAATAAGATTTCATGGGGTTTGAATTTTTGTTTGGCAAAAATTTTAAATAAAGTAATTGCCTTTGCCATAACCATTCCAGCATTAACCCCTTTGCCAGATACATCAGATAAAGTGAAATAAACCTCATCATCATGCAAATAAAAATCATAAAAATCACCTGAAATTTCTCTTGCAGGAATGTTCAATCCAAAAATTGGATAGTTTTTAATATCTCTTTTAGGCATCAAACGTTTTTGTACATTCATTGCTAGTTTTATTTCTTGAGAAACTCTGTTCTTCCATTTGTTTTTTTGTTTTTCAGATTGTTCTAACTTATCCATCAGCACATTATATTGTGTGCCAATTATTCCACTGTCGGTAAAAGGATCTTGTGGCGCTCTACTTGAATAATCATCTGATTTAGCTTGTTTAGTTAATACTTCTAATAATTCATGAGTATCAGTTGATGCGTTATGTTCTGAGATATTTAAACCAAGTTCTTCATGAATTTTGCTTACTCTTAGAGGAAAAAATGAATTGATAGTTTTAAATATTATATAAGATCCAAAAAAACAAAAACTACCAATTGATCCTATTCCAATTAATTGAATATACAATTGTTCTAATCTTGTTTTTTCAACCCCCATCATTTCGAAATTTCCAAACAAAGCAACTGCAATTGTTCCCCAAATTCCTGCTGCTAAATGTACTGGTATTGCACTAACCACATCATCAATTTTTATTTTTTCAAGTAATACTATTGTTGAGCCTGATATAATTCCGCCAATACTTCCAATTAAAATTGCATCAGCAGGATCTACATAAGCGCATGATGCAGTTATAGAAACTAATCCAGCAAGTGGACCTGTGATCATAAATAATGGTTCGGGTTTTTTTAAAATTAGAATACCCATGATACTTGACAAGATAAGTCCAAAGGATGCAGATAAAAAAGTATTGATTAAAATTAGAGGAATTTTTAAATCCATAGCACCATTGGCACCTCCATTAAATCCAAACCAACCAAACCAAAGAATTAAAGCACCTAGCGCTGCCATTGGTGTGTTGCTACCTTGAAAAGATTTTTTTGTATCACCATCTCTAAATCTTCCAGTACGATTACCCACAACTAATAATACTGCTAAAGCGATCCATCCTCCAACAGAGTGAACAACAGATGCACCTGCAAAATCTAAATATCCTAATTGGCCTAACCAACCAAATTTCTCTTCAGGGTTATCAAAATTAAATGCCCAAGACCAATGACCTACAATTGGGTAGAAAAAACCTGATGCTAAGAATGTAATTATTACATATGAAAAAAACTTTAATCTTTCTGCGACTGCCCCAGAGATAATAGTTGCTGCAGTTGCAACGAACATTGCTTGAAAAACAAAATAAGTTTGGTAGCCAGCAACTTTAGTAGTAAAAAAATAAAATTTATTGCCAAATAGTCCTGATACGCTGGTTCCATACATTAATGCAAAACCAAACGCCCAAAAAGTTACTACTGCAATTCCAAAGTCGGTAACGTTTTTAAGAGCTACGTTAATGTTATTTTTATTTCTTGATAAACCAGACTCTAAACACATGAAGCCTGCTTGCATTAAAAATACTAAAATAGCACAAATCAGGAGCCAAAATGTATCCAAGTTAGCTTGTAAGATTGCATCAAGTCGAAACTCTAATGCTTTTAAAGTACCTTTAGTTGGAAGTTTATCAATTTTTGACTGCAGCTCATTGATTAAAATCTGGGTTTCAGCCGCAGTCATAATTTATTTTTTATTTAATCTACTAATTTTCTAGCTTCTCCAGCGTCAGTAATAATTTTTTCGACACTTACTACTTTAATCACCTCAAAACCAGTCCCAAGAATTGCATTTTTATAATCTTCATCTGAAAGATTAGATTTGTCTTCAAAAGATGAGACAGCAACACCTTCTGGCCATGAAACTTTTACAGTAGCATTTGGACTTGCAGCTTGCAGTGCTTCAGTTACCATTTTTTGACACTTAATACACATCATGCCATTTACTTGAGCAATCTGTGTTTGGGCTGCAAACAAATTAGTACTAAATAAAAATAAACCCATAGTTAATATTATTTTTTTAAACATATTATCCTCTTTTGTTAAACTAAATCCTAACATTTAAAAAACTAGTTTGCATTATTAATGAGATCATAATGGGTAATTTAAAGAAGGTGCTACTATTACTTGCCAATTGAAATTAGGGTTAAATCATCACTTAGTTTATTTTTGGCAGCAACTCCTACAACGTTCTTTGTTATATCATCAAGTTGTTTTTTAACATTTTTATTGAAATTTTTTTCAATTATTTCGATTGACCCATCTATTCCTATTTCTTCTCCATTATTGTTTTCACTTTCAGATAAACCATCAGTAAACGCGTAAAATCTATGTCCATTTAGTTTAGTTTTATGTATAGGGTATACCGATTTATCTTTTTGAGGAATTACACCCATTGGTGGAGAATTGCTTTCAAACTTTTCATAAACACCTTTTTCATTTCTAATTAACGCTGGTTGGTGTCCTCCATTAACCCATCTTATTTCATCTGTAATAAGGTTATATTCACCTAATATACATGTCACAAACATCCCAGCTGTTTTTGTTGTAAACAAATCATTATTCATATGAAACATCATTTCATCTGGGTCTACTTTATCCCTAGACATAATTTCAAATAATGTTGATGCTTTTGCCATCACCATTCCTGCATGAATTCCTTTTCCTGCAACATCTGCTATTATAAAATAAACACTTTCATTGTGAGGATAAAAACTAAAAAAATCTCCTGATACCTCTCTGGCTGCTAAATTAATTCCATGAACAGGGTAATTTTCTAAATTTCTTTTTGGTAAAAAATTTTCTTGAACTTTTACCGCAAGTTTTACTTCGTTAGATATTCTATCACGCCAAACTTTTTTTTCTGACTCACTTTTTTCTAACTTACTCATCAGTTTATTGTAATAAAGTCCAATTACTCCCCCTGCCGTAAATGGATCTTGAGGGCCTCTAATTGTTAAATCACCAGTATCAGATTGTTTCTCCAAAATTTTAATTAAATCATGCTCTACTGATGTTGCATTGTGCTCTGCAATATTTAATCCAAGTTCTTCATGTAAAGGACTTACTCTTAATGGATAAATAAAGTTTAAAATTCTTAAAAATATATATGATCCAAAAAATGTGAAAGCACCAATGGCTAATATTCCTATAAACTGCACTTCAATTTGTTCTAATCTTGTAAGTCCTGTTCCTAATTTTTCTAAATCACTAAATAGACCAACAGCTATTGTTCCCCATATCCCCGCGCCTAAGTGAACAGGAACTGCTCCAACAACATCATCTATCTCATATTTATTTAAGATTTCATTAACAAAGATTGCAATTATTGCACCAACGATACCTACGAAAATAGCTGTTACTGATGTCATTGAATTACAACCAGCTGTTATTGCAACTAGTCCAGCAAGAGGTCCTAATATTACATAGTACGGATCTGGTTTTTTAAATAATATAAAAGAAATACCTAACCCAGTTAATAATCCAAAAGCAGCAGATAGAAATGTATTTATTAATATTAATGGTACTGTCTCATCCATTGCTCCATTACTTCCGCCATTAAACCCGAACCAGCCAAACCATAAAATTAAAGTTCCTAAAACGGCTAATGGAAAACTTGAGCCAGTAAATTTACCTTTATTTGCCTTAGAATATTTTCCAATTCTTGGCCCTAAAATTAATACAGCGGCGAGTGCAATCCATCCACCTACTGAGTGAACAATTGTGCTTCCAGCAAAATCTACAAAACCAAGCTCTGTTAACCAACCAGTAGTTTCTACTTGTCCAGTAACTGCTAATAACTGCGTTACAGCATCATTCATGTTATTTAGATATATAGATGACCAAGCCCAATGACCAACAATTGGATAAATTATACCAGTAGCAATGACGGTTATAATTAAATATCCATTAAATTTCATTCTTTCAGCCACAGCACCAGAGATTATTGTCGCTGCAGTAGCTACAAACATGGCTTGGAACACAAAATATGTCATGTATTCAGCTTTTTCAGTTTTAAAGAAAAAAAGATCTGTTCCAAAAAAGCCGTTATAACTTGTGCCAAACATCAATCCAAATCCAAAAATCCAGAAAACTACAACTGATAAACCAAAATCGGCAGCATTTTTAAGAGCTACGTTAATACTATTTTTATGTCTTGAAAGCCCTGTTTCCATGCACATGAAACCGGCTTGCATGATAAAAACTAATATCGCACAATCTATTACCCAAAGAGTATCAACAAAAGATTTTATAGAGTCCAAGTCTAAATTATCCATTATCTTCTGGATCTTTTTTTTTCCAAAGAAAATAGAATATATATGGTGCGACTGCAGGGAGAATTCCAAACCAAAACCACTCATCCCATTTAAAACTTTTATCTACAGCAAAACTTTTAAGACCATTCCACCAGGTTAAATATCCTATGAAAATTATCCATCCCAAACTTACAGTTATTACAATTTTAGTATTAAGGTCTAACTCACCTTTAAAAAAATTAATTATGAATTTTTTTAGTGTTTCTATGATCATTGAACTGATCTAGCAACCTTCTCTAGTAAATACTTGTTTGCCATCAAGTTTGATCTTGCATCCGCCACCATCTTTTTCAGATACAATATAATAATTCTTAGTATCATTTAATATAATACAAACATTATAATCTAAATCGTCTGTAAACAATTCCGCTCCTTCTATTAATGCTGTCTCTACAGCATCAGATGTTGCAGATGTTGGAGAACAATCAGTCCCTGAACCAACTCCATAATAAGATGAGTTTTCTGAATAATATTCAGTTTGCGCTAAAGACAATTGCATCATTGCATTCTCAGCTGTTTTCTTTTTAGCTGCTTCTACATAACCGCTGTATGCAACGAAACCTATGGCAGCGATTATGCTAATAATTGCTACGACTACTAGAAGTTCAATTAAAGTAAAACCTGATCTCCTAGTAATCATAGACAAAATTTATGTATTTTCTATTCTACAACTGCTTGGTTAGACAACAAATTTCCATCATCCGCTGTACCATCATCGGTAGCACATGTGAAAATATAGATTGAATTTCCATCATCAGCAACTGTTGTTTGTCCTTTAGTAGAATTACTACAAGTAGGGGCTGTTGTAGCTCCACTAACAATTGCTAACTTAGAACCATTTACTTCACCATACGAGTTTTTAAAATCATTTAGTGCTGCAATAGCTGCTTCTGCTACTTTACCAACTGATCCAACGTCTGTACAATTAAGTTTTTCTGAACCATCTTTATCTTTCATGGCCATTCCAGTATCAGTTCCGATGTTACATTTTTTCATTTCAGAAGCTACATACTTCAATACTGCAGAATGATTAGATTTTGCAGCTGATTTTTTTGCACTTGATGTGTAACCTGAATAAGCAACAACACCAACGGCAGCCAAAATACCAATGATTGCTACAACAACAAGTAGCTCGATCAATGTAAAACCTTTTTGTTTATTCTTCATTTGAATATTTCCTCTATTAATTAATTAATTTCTGTTACAAATACATCATTTTATAAAATCAACAAATATTCAAGTGCTAATTATGGGTCATTTTTTTAAAAATTCACTTTTTTTTTAAAAAAATCCCTTATTTATGGTATAGAAACTCATGTCATACAAAATTACAGAAGACGGAAACATAGCAACTGTTCACCTAGATGGTGAAATTGATATGGATGTAACAGAAAAGGCTAAAGAAGTTATTATGCCTTTAATAGAAAGTGGTAAAGAAGTTCATCTTAATCTTAAAGAAGTTCAATACATGGATTCTTCTGGAATATCTGTTCTAATTGAAAGTCATCAAAAAGCTGCTGAGCTTGGAAGCAGAGTTGTGTTAAAAGAAATTAGCAAATCTGTCCTTAAAGTTATAATGATGGCCAAACTCGAACAGATACTAATTATTGAGTAATGACTTTTTCTGAAAGTAAAGAATTTTCAGTTCATTCATCAAGTTTAAAAGAGGTAAGAAGTTTTGCAAGAGAGATACTTGCTAAAGATGACATTTTTAAATCATCAAGTGATGATGTAGTTTTGGCAATAGCTGAAGCTGCTCAAAATATTGTCAAACATGCTTATAACGGTAAAGATACATCAGATAACATGAAGGTTAAAATTAGTTATGAGAATGATAAATTAAAAATTGATTTATATGATAAAGGAGAGCCAGCTATTCCATCAAATATAAAACCTAGAAATGTTAATGATATTAAACCAGGTGGGTTGGGAACTTTTTTTATAGGTCAGATTATGGATGAAGTAATTTTTAAAACTGCTGCAACAGATTGGGTAAATCACTTAATCTTAATAAAAAATTATTAAGTTTACTGTCCAATAATTGAACCAACATTGAATATTGGTGAATACATCGCGATCATTAGTCCACCAATCATAGTACCCATAAATACGATCATGATTGGTTCTATTAAACTAGACATGTTATCAACTGCAGTATCAAACTCTTCTTCATAATAACTTGAAACTGAATTGAACATTTCATCTAAGTTTCCTGTTTGCTCTCCAACAGAAATTAACTGACTAAAGGTTGGTGGAAAAGTTGGTTCTTTTAAAAATAATTTTGTAAGTGTATCTCCTGAAAAAACTCCTTTTTTTACATTTTCAATTGCAAGAGTTACTACATCGTTGTTGCTTACTTGTTTAGCAATTTCTAAACTTTCTAATAAATTTACACCAGCAGAACTTAGATTTCCCATAATTAGTGAAATTCTAGCAATCAATGATTTTAAAATCATATCCCCAAAAACTGGCATCTTCAAAACTCGACCATGCCACCAATATCTTGCTTTTGGAATTTTACTCGTAATATATTTAAAACTAAAAAAAGAAACTAGTAATACAATAAATAAAGTCAAGCCACCTTGCCCTCTCATAAAATCACTAGCGTTCATAATAACTGCTGTTGGAGTTGGTAATGCTACACCCATACCTTCATACATTTGAGCAAAAACAGGAACAACTTTGATTAACATAAAAACCATTACTGTGATTGCAACTGTAAACATTACAACTGGATACGTTAAGGCACTTTTAATTTTCTTTTTTACCTTTTCTCTTTTTTCAAGAGACTCAACCAGTTTCATTAAAAAAATATCTAATTTTCCGCTGGCTTCACCAGCTTTAATAAGATTTATATAAATATTATCGAAAATATCAGGGTATTTTTCAAAACATTTAGATAAAGTCAGACCACCCTCAAGATTTTTTCTAATTTCTTCAACAATTTTAGTTAACTCTGGGTGTTCTAATTGATCACGAAGCATACTCAAAACATTTAAAATTGGTAATCCTGCTTTTACCATGGTTGCAAACTGTTTAGAAAAAATTACAACATCCTGAGGCTTAATTTTTTGTTTAAAAAGAGAAAAACCCCCTCCACTTTTTTTCTTCTTTTCAGCAGCTTTTTTTTTAGTCCTAGATATATTTGTAATAATAATTTTTTGCTCTTTAAGCTTAAAATTAGCTTCATCTTGACTTAAAGCTTCAATTGTTCCTTCAACATATTTACCTGCTGAAATTCCTTTATATGTAAAAGTTTCTGATGACATAATTTATTACTCTGATGATAGAACTCTATCGAATTCCCTGATACTTAAATCTCCTGATAAAATCATTTCTCTTCCCATATCAGACATTGGTCTAAAGCCCTCTTTTTTTGCTATCTCCTTAAGTTCTGGTGTTGTTGCTTGTCTTAATATCGCTTCTTTAATTAGTTTGGTTACATTTAGAACTTCATAAATACCCATTCTTCCTTTGTATCCTGAATCTTTACATTTAGCGCAACCCTTTCCTATTAGAACTTTAGCCCTTGAAGATTGTTCTGGTGTAAATCCAAAATCTTCTAAAACTTTAGGAGTTACATCGGGATCTGGCTCTCTACATTCTGTGCAAGTTTTTCTAGCTAAACGTTGTGCAAGCACCAAAGTACATGCTGCTGAAATTAGATAATCAGGTGTTCCCATATTTTGTAATCTGGTGATTGAACTTGGGGCATCATTTGTGTGAAGTGTACTAAATACCAAGTGACCTGTTAATGCAGCTTTTAATCCAATATCAACTGTTTCTTTATCCCGCATTTCTCCAACAAGAATAATTTCTGGGTCTTGTCTTAAAAAAGATCGAAGTGCTCTATTAAAATCATAACCAATATCATCTTTAATTTGAACTTGCCCAACACCATCAAGTTCATATTCAACCGGATCTTCCGCTGTTAAGATATTTAGATGAGGTTTAGATACTTCCTTTAATATACTGTAAAGAGTTGTAGTTTTACCTGATCCCGTTGGACCGGTTACTAATACTAATCCTTGAGTTCCATGAATTGCTTTTCTTAAAATATTAAGATCATTTTCTTCAAAATTTAATTGTTCTAAACTTATATCTCCAGCATCTTTGTTAAGAACCCTCATTACAATTCTTTCATTGGTTGCTGTAGGCAACATTGAAAGACGAAGATCAACTACTTTTCCATCAATTTTAAAAGGGATGGCTCCATCTTGTGGCAACCTTCTTTCTGCAATATCCAGTTTACCCATGATTTTAAATCTAGTTACAACTGCGCCATAATTTGAGTGAAGAAATCTTGCAAAATGCTCTTGTTCTTGAAGCATTCCATCTAATCTGTATCTAACTCTTGAACTAAACCTATAAGGTTCAATATGAATATCAGATACTCCTGATTTAATTGCTTCAGCAACAACTGCTGTACTAAATTTTATAACTTCAGACTCATTTTCTAATGCTTCTATATCTTCTTCAGGTGTTTCATCTAATACCTCGGCACTTTCATCAACTTCATAATCAAAAGTTTGTATTTTTTCTTTATTAGCCTTTTGGATTGCTTCAATTGTAGTTTCTCCCTCTTTCAAGAGTTTTTGAATGAAATCTGAAATTTCAGTAACTTTACCAGCATGAAGCTCAATGTTTTTTTTAGTTATAGTTTTTAAGTTTCTCATTAAACTTAATTTTGAACTATCTGAGATGGCTATATGTAAAGTATTACCTTCCATTTTAAATGGTGCGATAAAATTCATTCTTATATAGTTCGAAGGAAGAATTGATCGTATTTCTGGAGAAATTTCTAAATCTTTTAAACTTACAACTTGCAAAGACTGCTCTTTAACCAAAAGCTCTAAAATTTTATCTTCGTCTGTAATTTTTAACTCAAAAACCGCATCGAGCTGTGACTTTTCTCCATCTGCTGATGCTTTCTTTATATCAAGTAAATCTTTTCCAGAAATTATGTCTTGATCAATTAAAATGTTAATTAGATTGATTTCTGACTCTCTACTAATATCTATCATCTATAAAATTCTTGGAGCAATAAACACCAACAATTCGTCTAGGTTATCAGAATTTGTCTTACCTTTAAATAGATTTCCAATAACTGGCAAGTTTCCTACACCTGGGGTTTGGTCTTTGCTCTTAGCTATTACATTCTTTTTAATACCACCAATTACAACAATATCTCCATCTGCAACTAATAATTTTGTTACAATTTCCATTTTATTGATAGGTGGCTCATCCCCACCTGCAGATCTATTAGGTGTATCGTTATTTACTTGAATACTTAATAAAACATTCCCATCACCAATTATGCTTGGCGTAACTTCAAGTTTTAATGCAGCTTCTTTAAATGATGTTGTTGTTGTTCCCTCTGATGTAGTTTGATAAGGAATTTCTTCACCTTGAGTAACTGTTGCTGATTGGTTGTCTAATGTAAATACTTTAGGGTTTGAAATTGTTTTACCAAGGCCCATAGACTCTAATGCTGTAATTTCTGCTTTTAAAACTGCACTACCAGTTCTT
>Ga0233438_10002982_pt1 | contig 16084 bp, 14 predicted proteins | sample SI_123_September_FD_182720 | JGI IMG/M metagenome (GOLD analysis project Ga0233438, IMG submission 182720) | Seawater microbial communities from Saanich Inlet, British Columbia, Canada - SI_123_September2016_10_MG | ecosystem: Environmental > Aquatic > Marine > Inlet | place: Canada: British...
CCCGGAAGCACGCTCCCCTCGCCCAAAATCGCCGCTGATGGAGCGCCGTGAGGCGACGCGCTTCCCTTCGCACGGGAAGCGAAACAACACATTTGCGCCGCGCGGCGCTCCATGCCCCTCGTTGTTGCGAGGGGGCGCGATTGAAAGCCCACCTCGCGCGTTCATGCGCGGGAGCGATGACGCGCGTCTTTCGCTGGCGCGAATGGGGCAAATCCCACGCGCGCACGCTGTTTGAAAATTGAATTCGGAAGTCGAAGTGACGCACGCTATCGCATCGCACTCAATCGTCGTCCCCGCGCAAGCGGGGACCCATAACCACCGAGTATCGTGATAGCAGCAAGAAGATCGCTCCAGCATCCCCTCAAATCGAGAGCTTAGGAAGTATGGGTCCCCGCTTGCGCGGAGACGACCGGAGAGAGATCACGCGAGCAGCATGTCGAGTGCGAGCAACTGTAGGGAGTGAAGCGACACCCTCACTCGAAATCGCTGCGCGGATTCGCCGGATGCTCGGCGCGCCATTTTTCCATCAGCGCTTCAAGCTCCGCGTCGTTGGCGTCCGGCAGGACGATGCGCGTGGTCGCGAATAGATCGCCCGCACCGTCCGCTCCCGAAACGCCCTTGATCGGCATGCCCTTGCCCTTGAGGCGGAACGTGCGGCCCGATGACGTGTTCTTCGGAATCGACAGCTGCACTGCGCCGTCGAGCGTCGGCACCCGCACCTTGGCGCCGAGCACGGCTTCATACAGCGTGATCGGCAGTTCGAGCCGCAGATCGTTGCCATCAACCTTGAAGTACGGATGCGGCGCGATGTTCACGGTGATCAGCACGTCGCCAGGGCGATGACCGGGCGCGGTTTCGCCCTGTCCCTTGAGACGGATCTGCTGGCCGGCCGTGACGCCCGCCGGAATCTTGACGTTCAGTTCCTTGCCGGTCGGCAGCCGCACACGCCGCGTCGCGCCCTGCACCGCCTCCTCGAGCGCAACGCTCATGGTGACGTTGAGATCGAGATCGGCCGCAAACGGGGCGTCGTACTCGAACGTGCCCGCGCCACCGCGCGGACCGCCGGAACCGCCTCCCATTCCTGCGCCGGCCTGACCGCCGAACATGCTCTTGAGAATGTCTTCAAACGCACCGCCGCTGGCATAACCGCCCGCGCCCGGCCCGCCGGGATTTCCGCCGGTGCGGAACGAGTATTCGAAGCCACCCGCACCCGCGCGGCGTCCGCCGCCGCCTCCGGGGAAGCCGCTTTCAAAACTCTGAAACTTCGGTTTGCCCTCGGCGTCGATCTCGCCGCGATCGAACTGCTTGCGCTTGTCCTCGTCGCCAAGGATTTCATTCGCAGTGTTCAATTCGGCAAAGCGGTCGGCCGCTTTCGGGTCGCCCTTGTTGGCATCGGGATGGTGCTTCTTGGCGAGCTTGCGGAACGCGCTCTTGATCGCCGCAGAACTGGCACCCCGCTGCACCCCCAGGACCTCATAGGGGTCGCGCATTCGTCAGGTCTCCTTGGAATTCAGGTGAGGACCGAGCGGCCCTTTGCCCTGATGTGGGGTTTTCGTGACAATCCTGCAACGGGTTTCACCACTAGCAAGTATAAGTTTCCAGTGGAGTTTTGGATTTGACATTCGCTTCGCAGCGCTCGGCGTCGGCAGTTAGCGAATGTCAAATCCACTCCACTGGCGGTGTCAAAACTGCGATAGCGCGGCGATTCTGGCCGTGCGTTCAATCTACTGGCTGCGCCTTTAGCTTCGCTTCCAGGGCTTCATATGGCGGATTTCCCAGGCGCCCTTGTTCTGCTGACAGGCTTCGCCCTGCAGCCAGCCTTCATTGGTGCCGCGTACATAGCTCGCCAGGAAATCCCGGCAGGTCCGGCCCTCGGAGGTAAAGGTCGAGGCCAGCGGCGTGACCGAGCCGCGCGCGCCGGTCTCGGGGTTTTCCCAGGGCTGGCTGACGTCCTTCTGCCCCCGGGTCAGCACGTCGGAGGCGGCGTTCCGGGCCAGAGCCAGGTCGGTGTCGGTAAGATTGGTGTCATCGTGAGACCGCAGGATCGGGCCGATGGAGCCGGTGACGTCCAAGGCATCATCCTTCTTGGGCTCCTTGCTGAACATCGTGCCCATACTGCAACCGCCAGCGGAGCATCCCACAGCCACCAGCGATGCGGCCGCGATCAGCCGCCCGATCGGCGATAGGCCGCGGCCCTCGCGTACCCTATATAGGGAACGCTCGAGAACAGGCTTGGCACGAAGGGGCGCCAGGATACGCAACCGGATACTCCAGACATGAACAGTCCACACTCCATCAAAACCCCAGCCGAGTTAATTTCCGGTGATTTCACTGCCGCCGACGAGCCCTTTGGGCTTTTTGCGGTGTGGTTTGCCGAGGCGGTGAAGTCCGAGCCGAACGATCCCAACGCCATGGCGCTGGCGACCGTGGACCCGGACGGGCTCCCCGATGTGCGCATGGTGCTGCTGAAGGGTTTCGATACCGCCGGGTTCGTGTTCTACAGCCATACCGACAGCGCCAAGGGCCGCGAGCTCGCCGCCACCCCCAAGGCCGGACTGCTGTTCCATTGGAAATCGTTGCGCAGGCAGGTCCGCATCCGCGGCACCGTGAGCCGGGTCACCGACGCCGAGGCCGATGCCTATTTCGCCACCCGGCCGAAGCAGGCGCAGATCGGCGCCTGGGCCAGCAAGCAGTCGCAGCCGCTGGAAAGCCGGATGGCGTTCGAAAAGGCCATCGCGCTCAACACCGCGAAGTATGCCATCGGTGAGGTCCCCCGCCCCCCCGGCTGGAGCGGCTGGCGCATCGCGCCGCAGGCGTTCGAGTTCTGGCACGACCGCCCGTTCCGCCTGCACGACCGCATCACATTCACGCGCGCCGCTCCCGATGCCGAATGGAGCAAGACACGGCTCTATCCCTGACCGATATTTTGTAAACGCGAACGCCGAAGGCGAGACCCTTATCCATGCCGACTTCAACACCTACCGATTCCAACGCGCCCAAGCGCACCTTGCTGCTGACCGGTGCCAGCCGCGGCATCGGCCACGCCACCGTGATCCGGTTTTCCAGCGCTGGTTGGCGCGTCATCACCTGCTCGCGACATCCATTTCCCGAACAATGCCCGTGGGGCGCCGGACCGGAAGACCATATCCAGGTCGATCTCGCCGATCACAACGACACCGCACGCGCCATCGATGAAATTCGCGAGCGGCTCGACGGTGGCGCACTGCACGCGCTGGTCAACAACGCCGCGATTTCGCCGAAGGGCAAGAACGGCGCGCGCATGGGCTCCATCGACACCGACGTCGATGCCTGGAGCCATGTGTTTCGCGTGAATTTCTTCGCGCCGATCATGATGGCGCGCGGACTGATCGAGGAATTGAAGGCGGCCAAGGGATCGGTGGTGAACGTCACGTCAATCGCCGGCTCGCGCGTGCATCCATTTGCAGGTGCGGCGTATGCGACTTCGAAGGCAGCGCTCGCATCACTGACGCGCGAGATGGCCGCCGACTTCGGCCGCGTCGGCGTCCGCGTCAATGCGATCGCGCCGGGCGAAATCGATACATCGATCCTGTCGCCGGGGACGGACAAGATCGTGCACGAGCAGATTCCGATGAATCGCCTCGGAACACCGGATGAAGTCGCGAAGATCATCTACGTGTTGTGCACGGAGACAAGCTCCTACGTGAACGGCGCGGAGATCCACATCAACGGCGGCCAGCACGTGTAAGAACACGCAAACGAAAAGAGCGGAGCCAAGGCCCCGCTCTCTCGTTCGATTGACGCAGCAAATCAGACGACAGTGATCTTGACGTCGAGGTTGTTACGCGTCGCGTTGGAATACGGGCAAACCTGATGTGCGGCGGCAACCAGCTTTTCCGCGTCGGCACGGGCAACGCCCGGCAGCGCCACGGCCAGCGCGACGTCGAGGCCGAAGCCGCCTTCCGAGCGCGGGCCGATGCCGACGTCAGCCGTCACCGTCGCATCCGCCGGTACCTTGACGCCGACTGTACCCGAGACTGCCTTCATCGCGCCGATGAAGCAAGCCGAATAGCCGGCCGCGAAAAGCTGTTCGGGATTGTTGCCAGCCCCGCCGCCACCGCCGAGTTCCTTCGGGGTCGAAAGGCTGACCTGAAACGTGCCGTCCGTGGTGGAGGCTTTGCCATCGCGGCCTCCGGTTGCGGTGGCCTGGGTGCGGTAGAGAACTTTCGTGGGCATGGACTTCTCCTTGGGTTTCACTCGAGAGGCGGACCAGCAACCTTACGCTGCCTCCCGCCCGGGAACTGAACAGGACAATTTATATCGTGCGCGATATAGTCGCGCAATATATATTTCACATAATAGCCCTGTAAATGCGTTGCGCGATTCAATCGCGCGCGCCTTAAATAGGAATAGCGGTCCGCTCGCCGGACCAACTTGAGGAGTAGCCATGGCCGCCCGCCTCACGGTGGACGATCTGTTGAAGATCGACAATTTCGTCTGCTTCGCCCTGTACTCGGCGGGGCACGCCTTCACGCGGCTGTACAAGCCCCTGCTCGACCCGCTGGGGCTCACCTATCCGCAGTATCTGGTGATGGCCGTGCTGTGGGAGAAGGACGGCAGAACGGTCGGCGAGATCGGTGAGAAGTTGTTGCTGGAATCGAGCACACTTACACCGATGCTCAAGCGACTGGAGACGGCGGGCATGGTTCGCCGGACAAGGGATCAAGACGACGAACGGGTAGTGCGAATTCAATTGACGCCAAAAGGCGCTGAATTGAAACAGAAGGCGGTCGAGATTCCGCAAGCGATCGGCTGCGCGACCAACATCACGGTCCCCGAAGTGATGAAGCTGACCGCCGATATCAAGGCGCTGCGTGAAAAGCTGCTCGCCGCGCAGGCGGCGTAAGCTTAACCCGCCTTGCGTTGACGCGCTGTCGAGCGGCCAGCTTTTTTTGCAGCACGCGGCGCCGGACGAGACGCGCGCGCCGGTCGCTGAGCAGGCGCCTTGCCCTTCAGGCTCTGCTTCAAAGCATCCATCAAACTAATGACGTTGTCAGCCTTCGCAGGCTTCTCGGCAGACTTGATGGTCTTGCCGGATGCCTTTTGTTTAACCATTGCCTTCAGCGCATTTTCGTATTCGTCCTCGAATTTGGAGGCGTCGAAGTTCGCCGCCTTGCTATCGAGAATATGCGCCGCGAGTTCGACCATGTCCTTCGAGATTTTCGGTGTCTTGATGTCGGCGAAAAAATCTTCCTCGTTCCGCACCTCATAGGCATATCGCAGCGTGGTTGCAATCAGGCCTTTGCCGAGCGGTTCAATCGCCACGATGCGTTCGCGATTTGACAACACGACCCGGGCAAGCGCCACGCGGTCCTGATCCTTCATCGCATCGCGGATCACCGCAAAGGCATCGATGCCGGCATTACCGTCCGGAACCATGTAATAGGGACTGTCCAGATATCTGCGGTCGATCTCGTCACGCGGGACGAAGTTGTCGATGTCGATGGTGTGGTTGCTCTCGAGCTGAACCGCTTCCAGTTCCTCTTTCTCGATCTGGACGTATTCGCCCTTGCTGACTTCGTAGCCGCGGCCCTTCTGTTCCTTCTCGACCACTTCGCCGGTTTCAGAATCGACCATCTGCTGCTTCAGCCGGTTTCCGGTTTCGGTATTGATCATGTGAAAGCGGGTTCGTTCAACCGTGGTCGAGGCGGGATAGAGCGCCACCGGGCAAGTGACCAGCGACAGCTTCAGCGAACCCTTCCAGTACGCACGCGGCAACATCGGCAACCTCCAACTCAAACGCATACCTGTGACGGAACCTCAACAGAAACCGCAGGTTTTGGTTCCTGAACGACCGCCTGATGGCGCATGATACATCGTTCCGGGTTTATTGCACCGTTGGGAATGCCTCGCCGTGACCCAAAAGAAGCTTAAGGTTTACCGAACAAAACGTGATTTCACCAAGACGGCCGAGCCAAGCGGTCGCACACCCATCGCAACGGCCAAGGCACGCCGGTTTGTGATTCAGAAGCATGATGCGACACGACTGCATTATGACCTGCGGCTGGAGTTCGGCGGCGTGTTCAAGTCCTGGGCCGTGACGCGCGGCCCTTCGCTCGACCCGAAAGACAAACGTCTCGCCGTCGAGGTGGAAGATCATCCGCTCGACTACGGCGATTTCGAAGGCACCATTCCCAAAGGCCAGTATGGTGGCGGCACCGTGCAGCTATGGGACCGCGGCTATTGGCTATCGGACGATCCTGAACGCGGTTTCAAAAAAGGAGACCTCAAATTCGCGCTGGAAGGCGGCAAGCTCCATGGCGAGTGGGTATTGGTGCGAATGAAGCATGACCGCAACGGCGGCAAGCGCACCAACTGGCTGCTGATCAAGCACCGCGACGAATATGCCCGCGAAGGCAAGGCGAACGATATTCTCGACCACGACACGTCTGTCGCTTCCGGCCGTACGATGGCCGAGATCGCTGCCGGCAAGGGCCGGACCCCGACGCCGTTCATGACGGGCAAATCCAAACGCGCGGCTGCAGATGCCGTATGGGATTCGAACAAAGGCCTTGCGGCTGACGAGCGCGGCAAAAAAGGAAACGCCAGAACTTCAGCCACAAGAGAAAAGCCTGCCGCCAGAAACGCAAAACCCAAAGCGCGCGCTGAGAAACTTCCCGATTTCGTCGAGCCGCAGTTGTGCGCATCGGTCGAAAATCCGCCCTCCAGCAGCAACTGGGTGCACGAGATCAAGTTCGACGGCTATCGGGTCCAGATGCGGATCGAAAACGGCGACGTCTCTTTGCGAACCCGCAAGGGTCTCGACTGGACCGAGAAATTTTCCACGATTGCCCAGCAGGCTGCGAAACTTCCTGATGCCATCATCGACGGCGAGGTTGTTGCGCTCGATCACGAAGGCCGCCCGAGTTTCGCCTCGTTGCAGGCGGCGCTGTCTGATGAGAGGACGGACAATCTGATCTTCTTCGCGTTCGACCTCCTCTTTGCGGGCGATGAAGACTTGCGCCGGCTTCCGCTATCCGACCGGAAGAAACGGCTCCAGCTTCTGCTCGACGGCAAGCGAAAGCGCAATGAGGGAACCATCCGCTACGTCGAGCATTTCGAGTCCAACGGCAACGCCATCATGGAATCCGCCCGCGCGCTGTCGCTCGAGGGCATCGTGTCAAAGAAAGTCACCGCACCCTATCGTTCAGGACGCTCGGAGAGCTGGACCAAGGCGAAGGTCCGCGCCGGACATGAGGTCGTGATCGGCGGATGGAAAAGCAACGGCGGCAAATTCCGCTCGCTGATGGTCGGCGTGCCGCGAAGCGGCCACCTCGCCTATGTCGGCGTCGTCGGCACAGGCTACGGACAGGCGACGGTCAAGCGGATCATGCCTGAGCTGAAGGCCCACGCCGCCGCCAGAAACCCGTTCGGAGGCGAGAACGCACCGAAAAAAGACACTGATGTGCACTGGCTGAAACCTGAACTCGTGGCCGAGATCGAGTTCGCCGGCTGGACCGGAGACAACATGGTCCGTCAGGCTGCGTTCAAGGGGTTGCGCAAGGACAAGTCGGCCAGCGAGGTAACCGCAGACAAGCCAGCCAACACTCATGTCGCAACGCTGTCGGCAAAGACGAACGGCAAGACTCCGGCGGCACCCGGCGCAGCTTCGCGTGGCGGCAACACCGTCATGGGCGTCACGATCTCCAATCCGGACAAGGCGATGTGGCCCGACGGCGGCGATGGCGCCCCCGTCACCAAGCTCGACCTCGCCCATTACATGGAGCAAGTCGGCGACTGGCTGATCGCGCATATCAATGGCCGGCCCTGTTCGATCATTCGTGCGCCGGACGGCATCGGCGGCGAAACATTCTTTCAGCGTCACGCCATGGCCGGCATGTCGAAGTTGCTCGATCTCGTGAAGGTCTCCGGTGATAAGAAGCCATATGTGCAGATCGATCGCGTGGAAGGCCTTGTCGCGGTGGCACAGATCGGGGGGCTCGAGCTGCATCCCTGGAACTGCGCGCCGGACGAGCCCGATGTACCTGGGCGGCTGGTGTTCGATCTCGATCCTTCGCCCAACGTCGCGTTTTCTGCAGTCGTCGACGCGGCACGCGAGATGCGTGAGCGACTAACGGATCTCGGGCTGGAAAGTTTTTGCAAGACCACAGGCGGCAAGGGCCTGCATGTCGTCACGCCGCTGAAGGACGCCAAGAAGGACAAGATCGACTGGAAGACAGCGAAGGCATTTGCGCAGGCCGTGTGCCAGCAGATGGCAGCGGACAGTCCCGAACATTACCTGCTCAACATGTCGAAGAAGCAGCGCGAGGGCAAAATCTTCCTCGACTATCTGCGCAACGACCGGACATCGACGGCGGTTGCGCCATTGTCGCCCCGCGCACGCGACGGTGCGCCGGTGTCGATGCCGACGACATGGGCGCAGGTGCGCAGCGACCTCGATCCGATGAAGTATACGTTGCGCACCGTGCCGACGCTGCTCGCGAAGACGAAGGCATGGGCCAATTACGACAGTGCTGCGCGATCAATCAAGGCCGCAATTGCGAAACTTGCGAAGTAGCTGGATGCTGGGTAGTGGGATGAGTCTTAAAGCCACCGCTTCCATTTGAAGAACAGATACGGCCCTATCGCTGCGATAAGCATTGCGGTCAGCGCTAGCGGATAACCCCAGGGATGCTCCAGCTCCGGCATCATCTTGAAGTTCATGCCGTAGATCGATGCGATCAGCGTCGGCGGCATCAGCACCACCGCCATCACCGAGAACAGCTTGATAATGTTGTTCTGCTCAAGATTGACGACGCCGAGCATGGCGTCGAGCACGAAGGTGATCTTGTTCGACAGATACGAGGCGTGATCGGTCAGTGATGACACGTCGCGCTGCAGGGTCTTGAACTGAGCCTTTTGCTCCTTGCTCCACCGCCCGGCGTCGGTCTCAACAGTCACGAAGGAAATCAGCCGGCCGATCGAGACGAGACTCTCACGGACCTTCGAGGTGAGGTCACCCTTCTTCCCGATAGTGAGCAGTATCTGCGAATAGGTGCGCGCGTGCCCGCGGTCAGCCGAAGGTTCGAAAATCTGCGAAGAAACCGCGTCCACATCCGCGCCGGCGCGTTCCAGGATATCTGCGCAGCGATCGATGACACCATCGAGTAATTCCAGAAGAACGCCGTCTCCCGTAATGCTAGGCGAACAGGTCCGCGCAAGTTTCGCCGCGATCAGCGCGAATGGTTTTGGCTCATCGTAACGCACGGTCACGAGACGATGATCGGTCAGGATAAACGTCACCGGCGTGGTGCGCGGATTGCCCGAGTCAGTCGCGCACATAAGGGTCGCGGTCATGTATCGCGCATTGTTTTCGATATAGAGGCGGCTGGAAATCTCGATTTCCTGCATGTCTTCGCGGGTCGGGATTTCGATGCCGACCAGCTTTTCGACCGCCTTGTCTTCGCCGGGCGAAGGCGTCTTGAGGTCAATCCAGATCGCATCGGGCGGGAGCGCGTCAGCCTCGACCTTGTCGAACTTCTTCAGGGAAGATGCAGTGGGGACGAAGACCGACAACATAGACGACTCCCGGAATCTTTTGGCGACTAACGTGTCGTCGATCTTCCCTCAAAGCGCAATCGTTCCGTTTCAGCGGCAAGACATACAACCGTCATGAAGGAAGACGCTGGGTCAAATCGACAGACGGCTTGAGCGATGTAGGGAATGACGAACCGGGTGCGGGTCGACGGGGGACAGCATCAGGAATAAAATCCAGATGCCCCGGCTAATCCAGACGAGGGCGGCGGCGATCCGCTGCATCGACGGCAGGGCAGACTTTTCCGCCGACGGACCGAAAGAGTTTGGCGGATAGATCAAAATGGCAGTGCACGATCCGTGCCTGGTGCGATTCGCCATACGATTTCGGACGCGCTCGGGGTGCGGCGGCTCACGGCCTCTGAAGGGCCAAATCCACAGGCCTGCCACGGTTTTGGGCACGCTCTGGTTTTTCCGCCCCCGCCCTGAGGCTCAAATGCCACAGGTGACGTGCTGCATAGCAAAATTGCTCCCGAAGCGCTGGAAAAACGGCCCGTTTCGGCGCAAATAAGGGGTAACGAAATCGGAAGCATCTTCCGACTAGATTCGGTGTGAAGACACGCCCAGCGCCCATTGGAACTTCGGAATGTCCTCGTTCGGCTCAAAAATTATCGTTCTCCTCGCAGGTCTTTCGCTTGCCGGCTGCATGCAGGCGACCTCGACCACTTACGAGAAGTCTCCGGAAGCCAGCCTGAAGCCTCGGGACAAGGAGCTTCTGGCCAAGGCGAAGTATGAAAAGGTCCCGGTCGCCGAGCCGTTCCGGCGCGCGATCGTGAACTATCATCGCAAGGAAACGCCGGGGTCCATCGTCGTGGATTCCGACAATCACTACCTGTATTACGTCCTAGATGGCGGCAAGGCGATCCGCTACGGCATTACCGTTGGCGAAGAAGCGCTTGCGTTCTCCGGTATTGCCCGCGTCGGCAACATGCAGGAATGGCCGAAGTGGACCCCGACTGCAGACATCCATAAGCGCATCGAAGGCCTGCCGCAGTCAGTGCCCGGCGGTCCTGACAATCCGCTCGGCGCCCGCGCGCTCTATCTCTATCAAGGCAACCGCGACACCCTGTTCCGCATTCACGGCACCAACCAGCCGGAATATATCGGCGCATCGATCTCGTCGGGCTGCATCCGCCTGACCAACGAGGATATTATCGATCTCTACAGCCGCGCCAAGCAGGGCTCGGTCGTGGTGGTGCTTGATCCGAAGCAGGGTGACTCGCCCTACAACTCCAAGATGGCCCAGCAGGGTGCGGGCGATGGATCGCGACCGTTCTGATCGCTTAGCATTTGTCTGAAAAGCGCCGGCTGGTCCGGCGCTTTTTTATTGCCGACTGGACTGGCGAGACAGCTTGCGGCGCGGCTTGGCGGGCGCCGCAGGCTTGTCGCCCTCGCCGCTTGAAGCCGCCGGATATACATCCTCTGAAGACTCGTCGGACTTGGCTTTCTCCTCGGCGGCGAGGCGCGGAGGAGCCTCCTCTGGCCGCACAGCCGGCATCAATGGCGCAACCGCCGGCAGCGGATCGTACACACCCCACTGGCAGAGCTTGTAGTTGTTGCGCCGCTGGGCGAGATCGAGATGGATGTGATCTTCGTGATACCAGTCCGAGCCTGGCCCAAGGACGGTGGTAAATCGCGCGCAGACCGAGGCCAGCACCTTTTCACGGATGTCGCGTGACGCGGTGCGATCGGTCAATGACAGCGTATTGCCATTGGCGAATTTCATGCCGCGCAAGTCCAGCGCATTGGCGAGCCCGTGTTCGGAAAGCTTCGCATTTTTGACCCGATTGCGGCCACGGCATTCGAATGAATCGAAGTTATCCAGTTCGCTGATCGTGGTGCCCAGCGCAGACGCCAGTGGCACCATATCGGCCCGGACCCAGTCTGCGACCGCGGCAGCCATCGTACAGCGCATGATCGCGGCAGGCTTCAGCGTCACCCGCTGGGTCGGTGAGAGCACGATCGCCTCCAGCCGGACGAGATCCTCGCCACCGCATCCTCCGGGACCCTTGATGGACGGGATCGAGGGGGCAATGGCGATGCTCTCAGTCAGCGCCTGCCTGCAGGCCGAAAGTTCGGGCGGTTTGGCCTCTCCGGGCTGCGGCAAGCGTGCTGGCTGATCGGCTGTACCGCCCTCGTCCTGCTGCGCCTTGTCATTTGCCGGGGCTTCAGCCGGGCGTGGTCGCGGCAGCGGCACATTTGCTTCCACCGAAGCGGCGCAGGTAAGGATCCCCGCAAACGCCAAGATAGCGAGCACCGGCAGCCAGCCGTTGGCATACCAGTCAGAAGGCCATTTGCGGGCCGCGTGGTCCGCGCTAAAGTTCATTCCAATCCCTTCGGGGAGCCGATCACACCAACAAAAAGACCGTCTTCAGGAGGAAATACCGAATGCTTGGATTGATGCAAAATTGGCCCTTGTTGTGTCATCGGATTATCGATCACGCAGCGGCAATTCACGGCAAGCAGGAAGTCGTGACGCGATCGGTCGAAGGGCCTATTCATCGCACCAATTACGCCGAAATTCGTGCCCGCGCGCTGAAAGTCGGCCAGCAGCTCGACAAGCATGGCATCAAGATCGGCGATCGCGTCGCTACCATCGCATGGAACACCTGGCGTCATCTCGAAGCATGGTACGGCATCATGGGCATCGGCGCCATTTGCCATACCGTCAATCCGCGGCTGTTCCCGGACCAGATCGTCTGGATCGTCAATCATGCGCAAGACCGCATCATGATGACCGACCTCACGTTTGTTCCGCTGCTGGAAAAGATCGCGGACAAAATGCCGTCTGTCGAACGCTTCATCGTGTTCACCGACAAGGCTCACATGCCGCAGACCACGCTGAAGAACGCGATCTCCTATGAAGAGTGGATCGCCGAGGTCGATGGCAACTTCCAGTGGAAGGAATTCGACGAGAATACCGCGGCCGCAATGTGCTACACTTCGGGCACTACCGGCGATCCGAAGGGCGTGCTCTATTCGCACCGATCGAACGTTCTCCATGCGCTGATGGCCAACAACACCGACGCGCTCGGCACCCGCGCCAGCGACACCATGTTGCCGGTGGTGCCGCTGTTCCACGCCAACAGCTGGGGCATCGCATTCTCGGCACCGACGATGGGTACCAAACTGGTGATGCCCGGCGCGAAGCTCGACGGCGCGTCGGTCTATGAACTGCTTTCCACCGAAAAGGTGACCTACACCGCCGGCGTGCCGACGGTGTGGCTGATGCTCCTGCAATACATGGCTGCCGAGAAGAAGACACTGCCCGATCTGAAAGTCCTGATCTGCGGCGGCTCGGCAATGCCGCGCTCCATGATCAAGGCCTTCGTCGATCAGGGCGTCGAGGTTCGCCACGCATGGGGCATGACGGAGATGAGCCCGATCGGCACCGTGGGCGCGCTCAAGCCGCCGTTCGCGACGCTGACCGGCGACCCCCGGCTCGATATCCTGCAAACGCAGGGTTATCCGCCGTTCGGCGTGCAGATGAAGATCACCGACGACAACGGCAAGGAACTGCCGTGGGACGGCAAGACCTTCGGGCGCCTCAAGGTGAGCGGACCGTCGATCTCGAAAGCCTACTATCGTGTCGAGACCAACATCCTCGACGACAAGGGCTTCTTCGATACCGGCGACGTCGCCACCATCGACGCCGATGCCTACATGCGGATCACAGACCGCTCCAAGGACGTAATCAAGTCGGGCGGAGAATGGATATCGTCGATCGATCTCGAAAACCTTGCGGTCGGCCATCCGAAGGTGCTGGAAGCCGCAGTCATCGGCGTCCACCATCCGAAATGGGACGAACGGCCGCTGCTGATCGTGCAGCTGAAACCTGAGCAGAAGGCAAGCCGTGACGAGATCCTGCAGTACATGGACGGGAAGATCGCAAAGTGGTGGATGCCGGACGATGTCCAGTTCGTGGACGCCATTCCGCACACCGCGACCGGGAAGATCTTGAAGACGGCACTCCGGGATCAGTTCAAGAACTACCAGTTCCCAACCGCAGCGGCCTGAGGTTGCTGGTCCGATTAGACATTATGCCCGGCCTCGCGCCGGGCATTTTCGTGCCTGGTTTCCAAACCAGCTTCCCTCCGGCCCTGAAAATGCGCTAGGTCACCGGCGCGCCCCTTTCAGCACCGGCGCAGGGAATGGATTCGAGGCATGGCCCGCCGGATTGCCGCCGCTTACCAGATGGAGCCGATCTCCGCTCTCGCCTCGTGGTCGCGGCGCCTTGCGGTGTTTTCGCTGCTCGCATCAATTGTTGCGGTCGTCATCGTCCGGTTCGGATTTCTCGACTTCAAGCCGGCGCTGACGACGTTCTTCGGCGCGCTCGCCTGTGCTGGCCTCTCAATCCTGGTTGGCCTCGCGGCCTTTGCGGCCATCTGGCAAAATGGCTCGCGCGGCATGAGTCGCATCCTGCTGGCCTTCCTGATCGACGCCACTATCCTTGCTTACCCGGCTTACCTCGCCTTCCAGTTCCGCACACTGCCGGCCATTCACGACATCACCACCGATCCGATCAACCCGCCGCGATTTGAGGCGCTGGCGCGGCTACGCGCGGGCGATGGCGCGAATCCTGCCGTCTATGCGGGTCTGTATTCCGCCGAACAGCAGCGCATCGCCTATCCCGATGTCGAGCCGATCAACATCGACGTGCCCGTTCTGAAAGCTTACGAGATGGCGCTGCGTCTGGTGAACCGGCACAAGTGGCTGGTGATCGACGAACGCCCGCCGCAGCCTCCACAGCGTATCGGCCGTATCGAGGCCGTGGCACGAACACCGATTATGGGCTTCCGCGAGGACGTCGCGATCCGCATCATGCCGGACGGCGACGGAGCGCGTGTCGACCTCCGCTCATCGTCCCGCTATTTCGAACATGACCTCGGCACCAACGCGGCGCGCATCATCAAGTTCGCGGAAGAGTTGAATGACGCAGTGGATACCGCGCAGCCGGTGAAAATGCTGATTACGCCGGCCAAGCCTCAGGCCAAGGGCGCAACCAAGCGATAACTGCCGTCGATGGTCGGATCGCCATCGGTCGCGACCACGTCGCGCGCAACCAGATCTTCAAGATGCGCCAATACCGAATAGCCGGCAGCGCCGACCAGTCGCGGATCGATGCCGATGTAGCTCGCGCGCACGATGGTCGGAATGTCGGCCTCACCCTTCGCCAGCCGGTGCAAAATCGACGCTTCGCGCGCCTGGCGGTGACGAATGAGAAACTTCACGAACCGCACGGCATCCGGAATTTCCGGGCCGTGACCGGAGAAATAGAGTTGCTCGTCGCGAAGCGCCAGCCTCTCGAGCGAGGCCATGTAGTCGACCATCGATCCGTCCGGTGGCGCCACGATCGAGGTCGACCAGCCCATCACGTGATCGCCGACGAACGTCAGCTTCCGTTCAGGCCAAGCGAAGGCGATGTGATTGGCGGTGTGTCCCGGGGTCGCGACAACTTCCAGCCGCCAGCCATCCCCCTCTACGACATCGCCATCCTTGAGGATGCGATCCGGACGGAAGTTCCAGTCGCCGCCGGACTCGGTGGCGCGGGTTTCAGTCGCATAGGCCGGTCGGGACGCGCGGTGCTGGCCTTCGGCGTAAACTGTCGCGCCAGTCGCGGCCTTGAGGCGGGCAACGCCGGGGGAATGATCGTTGTGGGTGTGAGTCACGAGGATATGCGTGACGGTCTCGCCACGCACCGCATCGAGCAGCGCCTGCGTATGAGCCTCATCGACCGGACCAGGATCAATGATCGCGACGTTACCCTTTCCGACGATGTAGCTTACCGTTCCGGTAAACGTGAACGGGCTGGGATTGTCGCACAACACCCGCCGGACGCCGGCGACCACTTCGTCCACGATACCGGGCGCGAGCTGAAAATCCCGGTTGAACGGAATATCGTCATTGACGCTCAAAGCTGAAACCTCACCTGATCGGGCGCGCTTACGAAAACGCCTGGATGCCGGTGATGGCGCGGCCGAGGATGAGGGCGTGCACGTCGTGGGTGCCCTCATAGGTGTTCACGGTCTCGAGATTCTGCGCGTGACGCATCACGTGATACTCGCTGGAGATGCCGTTGCCGCCGTGCATGTCGCGGGCGAGACGCGCGATGTCGAGCGCTTTGCCGCAGTTGTTGCGCTTCATGATCGAGATCATCTCCGGCGCCATCTTGCCTTCATCCATCAGGCGGCCGACGCGCAGCGAGCCCTGCAGACCCAGCGCGATCTCGGTCTCCATGTCAGCCAGCTTCTTCTGCACAAGCTGCGTCGCGGCCAATGGACGGCCAAACTGCTTGCGCTCGAGCGTGTACTGCCGCGCGCGGGCGAAGCAGTCTTCCGCCGCACCCATGGCCCCCCACGAAATGCCGTAGCGGGCGCGGTTGAGGCAACCGAAAGGTCCGGCAAGACCCGACACGTTCGGGAGCAGTGCGCTTTCCGGAACCACGACGCCGTCCATCACGACTTCGCCGGTGATCGAGGCGCGCAAACTTAGCTTGCCGCCGATCTTCGAC
>Ga0233438_10002988_pt1 | contig 16066 bp, 30 predicted proteins | sample SI_123_September_FD_182720 | JGI IMG/M metagenome (GOLD analysis project Ga0233438, IMG submission 182720) | Seawater microbial communities from Saanich Inlet, British Columbia, Canada - SI_123_September2016_10_MG | ecosystem: Environmental > Aquatic > Marine > Inlet | place: Canada: British...
ACTGGCGTGGGGTATCCCCAACTTTCGGCAGTTATCGAATGTGCAGATGCGGCTCATGGTCTCGGCGGACATATTATTGCTGATGGCGGCTGTACCTGTCCTGGTGACGTGGCTAAGGCTTTTGCTGCCGGCGCAGACTTTGTAATGCTAGGTGGTATGCTTGCCGGACACGATGAAGGTGGCGGCGAAGTAATTACAAAAGAATATCACACACAGGAAGTTGGAGTCACAGAAACAAAACAGTTTGTACAGTTCTACGGTATGAGTAGTGAAAGTGCAAACAACAAGCATTTTGGTGGATTGAAAAACTATCGTTCATCAGAAGGCAGGACTGTCCTAGTACCCTACAGGGGATCTGTAGCGGATACCGTACAAGAAGTACTCGGGGGTATTAGGTCAACCTGTACATATGTAGGTGCTAAGTATATCAAGCAACTACCTAAGTGTGCTACATTTATACGTTGCACACAAACACACAATAGTGTGTATGAAAAATCAACTGTTGGCAAATAACAGATGATAAATAAAACTGTACAAAAGGACGAGCCTGATGTACATTTAATCGGACGCCGAAAGGGTCCAAACTACAATCTTGCTTTTTTAAAGGAGAAACAAAATGACAAGACTAACAACTCTAGACCTACCAAATTTCCAACGAGCTACTATTGGCTTTGACAGAATGTTTAACGAACTTGAAAGACAGTTTGCAAACAGTCCAAATGGAAACGGGTATCCCCCATATAATATAGCACAAATTAACGATAATGAGTTTATGATCTCATTAGCTGTTGCAGGCTTTGGCATGGACAATCTTGAGATTACCAAAGATGGTAATATCTTGAAAGTAGAGGGTACTGCTCCTAAAGGAGATGAAGATGTCAACTACTTACATAAGGGTATCGGCGGACGCAATTTCCGCAGAGAGTTTACACTTGCTGATCATGTAGATGTAGCAAATGCAAATCTCGAACTTGGTATGCTTAATGTACATCTAGTACGTGAATTACCAGAAGCACTAAAACCTAAAAGAATTAAAATCAATGATTCGACAGTAATTGACAGTGAGTAATTGTGTTGGGGGAGTTTTATGCTCCCCCACTTTAAGGAGAAAAGAATGAGCATAGATACAGAAGTAGTAATTGACGAGAAAATTAAATTAGAGGATAGACTTCCTTCTAAATATAATGTCGTAATGCTAAATGACGAGCATACTCCTATTGAATTTGTCATAGGTATTTTAGAAATGATTTTTCAGCATACAAGACCTGCAAGCGAAAATATTACAATGGAAATTCATAATGAAGGAGCTGCTGTTGTAGGAACATATAACTACGAGATAGCAGAGATGAAAGCAAACGAAGCAATAACTGTTGCAAGATCGAGTGGCTTTCCATTGAACATAAAATTAGAGATAGAATGAGTAATTTAAAAGAATTAACCTGGGAGCACCATAAAAACGCAGAACGTCAAGCGTTTGTTAAAGAGATGTTTTCAAAAGAACCGCAAATAAGTCACGAGCGTTATGCAACATATTTGTTTAATCAACACCCGCAGTATAACATGTTAGAAATGCTTAGTATGATGCATGGATTATTTGACGGCATGCCTAGTCTAAGACGTGCTCCTGCAATACACGAAGATTATCAAGAAATGTGGGGAGGAGCAAATCCTAATCAACCACCATTAATGCCAGTAGTAAAAGAATATATGCAACACTTAATGTCAATTAAAGACGATGCTGATAAACTTATGGCACATGTTTATGTAAGACACATGGGTGATCTAAGTGGCGGACAAATGATTGCAAAGCGTGTACCAGGTGAAGGACGTATGTATAAATTTGAACAAAGTCATGACGAACTTAAAGAATTAATCCGTGCCAAACTAAATGATAGTATGGCAGACGAAGCAAAGCTATGTTTTGACTTTGCAACTAAAATGTTTCAACAACTAGGCGAGGCAAAAGAAGCGTGAGTGTTATTTGGGATAGACTAATAGAGTGTAAAGATGAAATTATTAACATTTTTGAAGAACGTGCAACAGAGTTTGACGAACCGGGTCTTGCCCACTTTAATAACGATCTGTGGATTAATCGTGTATGGCGCAACGACGATGTTCGTAGAGCGCATATTGATGTTGTAGATGCACGTGAGTCTAGAGGCTTGTGGATGATGCATGTATGTGTTTTTCCTGTACTCAACAATGATGCACCTATATACGGTTTTGATGTTATTGCAGGTAAGAACAAAATGACAGGAGCCTTCCATGACTTTTCAGCAAGTTCTACATTTGATCACCCTATGATTGACGGCTACAAAGAAGCTGTTGCAGACTTTATTCCTAGTAAACAAAGACAACTGCCAGAATGGGCAACTAACATCTTTACAGATAAGATGCTTGCCGCAGGTAACGTAAGCACAGAAGAAGAAGCAGTTGCTATTATAGAATTAGCACAAAACAACCTACGTGCATATTTTGACGAAGTAGGTGAATTTACAGGCTACGGCAACAGAGACGAAGTTATTGCCGCACAAAATTATTACTGTCATAATCAGCAACAGAATCCACATACTCCTCGCACAATGAAAAGTCTAGGACTAGATGAGGACGACGTAGACAAGTTCTGCACAGACATGTTGTTTCCTAAAATTGTATAAATATTAAAAAGACATGGGAATTAACAATGCGTTTTAAAGAGATTAAAGAAGCAAGTATTTTAAGTCGTCCGGGTGCATATTCCTATGGACACAAAGTTAACATATCTGGAAGTAGAACCGGAAAGGCACTTTTAGCTCTAGTACAAAATGAAATTCCTGACTTTGAACCAACAGAAACACTAACTTGGGTAGAAACAGTGTCAGGTCCTACAATACAAGTTGGTAAAGGAACAAATGCTTCAATGTCCTTTCAAAGAGCTAACGGCCAAGGTTTCACTCTTTCAGGTGCAGAAAGTAGCATTGAATCTGGACTTACACATGCGGCAGGCGCAAAAGGAAGTACGGCAGAAAACAAGGGTGATTTAGCTGAACCTTTACTTTCTGCGGCAGTAGTTGCTAAATTAATTAAACGTGGCAGCGACTCAGTTGAAGATATTACTGTTGACGATCTAAAAAAAGCTCTAAATCAAGCAATTGCAACAGGTTCACAAGTTTACAAGGTCAAGGATCAAAACAGCAAAATTTCAGATACAATTGAATTTAAAGTTGCTATACGTGGTCCTGCAATGCAATTTTTAAGATCAGAAGGCTTTTGGCCTAAAATGGCAAATATTGCACAATCTGCGGTTCATTATGCTAATAGCGGTCAAATTGACAAGTATGCAGATTATTTTTATAAGAACGGCAAGGCAGATTTAATCAAAGTTGACAGTGATGGCCTAAGTGATCAAAAAGGTAGAAAGACAGATATTGATGCATTTGTTCAAGGTAAAGACGGAAAAATGCGCCCTTTGAAGGGACTTGCAATCAGCCTAAAAGCAGGTAGTGATACAATTGGACAAGTTGGCGGCGGCGCCTTAAAAAATGACGGAGTTGTTGTAGCAGCTAATCGTCTGTTTAGTCCTATAGGTATAGAGATTGCAAAACCTGAAGGCGGAATAACAAGTAAAACTGAGTTTTGGGTAGACGCTTATGAACAGGCACATAAACAACTGCAAGAAATACTCAAAGGCGCAGACTCAAGATCTGAAGCAGGAATTGTACAAAAGATTGGAGATTTTGTAGCAGATCAAGGATCCAGTGGTGATCCTAATGTTAGATTAGTGAGCCTTAAATCTACAGGGCAAAGTAGTGTACATACCTTTAAAAATCTTGCGCGGAAACTTAGAGCCGACGACATAGACTTAGTGTCTAAACTTGTAATGGGTAAAGGCAAGGATGGATATCCTCGTCCTAGTCTGTTTATCTTTGATAAAAACTCAGGCGAAATTGCTCTTAAGATTCGATACAGTGTAGCAAATGCAGGCACTACAAAGGAAAAAATATGGAATCCTGTTGAGATGGGGCCTCTTGTACAACGCCTTACTAAAATGAGATACAAGAAAAAATAATAGCATTTAACTTATAATGACAGATATTTTTGAAACAACAAATCCTCAAGTCAAACTCCTAGTAGAATTAGCAATGGAAAGTGAAATTGCAGACCCAATCGACTGGGGAGATCTAAACATTTCAGAAGAACAAGCTTACATAATGATGGCTGCACATGTAATAGATATGGAAAGAAATCACTTGACAGATGGAGCAATCATTGTTAAACTGTTAGTAGAAAATTTTGTTTTAAACCTTAAACTAGCAGGTAAGAAATAATGTCAAAAATTATAACATATAAAGCAGACGATATTTTTGAAAATATCGAAGGTGATGAAGATAATGTTCTTATGAATATTCCGCCCGAAATTTTAGAGCAAATGAATTGGTCAACAGGTGATACACTAGTTATAAAAAGCGAAAATGGTTCAATAACCATTTCTAAGAAGGTTATAAATGAGTAAAGAAGGTATACTTGAAACAGAAGGAGAAATTATAGATGTTCTTCCTAATCAGATGTTTAAAGTAAAACTGGTAAACGATCATGTTATAACTTGCTACACCGGCGGCAAGTTACGACAACATAGAATAAGATTAGTATTAGGTGATACCGTGAAAGTTGAAATGTCACCGTACGATCTTAACAAAGGCCGGATTACTTACAGACAATAACGAGGACTTTATGTCAAACACAGGAACGCTAGACACTTTTGCTGGCACATTTAACATCTCTGATCACTCTAGATTAAGCGAGGTGTTAGTTGAATATCTTTTTGAAAAATTCTACTCTAGAATTGACAATAAATGGATATCTAGAACACACATTCTAAGTGATATTTCTTTAGAAGAAATCAACACAGAACTAAATGAAGTGTGGGAAGGACCAGGATCTATAGCAAAACTCAAAAGATACACTCAGAACTCGCGAGCAGCTCGTCTAGTTAATTATGAAGGCGAAAAATCAGTACTTGGGAACTATAAAGTTCCGACAATGAATGATAAAATGACTAAAGAAGACTAAATTTTTTGTAAGTCATTGATTTGCTTAATCTTTAAAAACTTGACAGACATAGTTACTTCTGCTATAATATAGTATATATTACGTAAACTGTAGGAGTAACTATGCGAGTCAAGATTGTTGGTGGAACTGCAAGTCAAAAGAAGCACATTACTGCAATGGTAAAATTTTGTGCTAAGAAACTAATGCCTAGAATTAAGAATCTTGATATTACTGTTAAGATGAGTACTCTTACAGATGCTTACGGCTACTGTTTATCAAACGAAGACCAATGGCATGATCGTCCGCGAACTTTTGAAATTGAAGTACATCGCTCAATGCGTCTTCGTAGAATTTTAGAAGTTGTTGCACATGAAATGGTGCATGTGAAGCAGTACGCCCGCGGCGAATTATATGTTGGCGCCCGTAATGCAAAGCACCGGTGGCAAGGTAAGTGGATGAGTGAAAATGTTAACTACTGGGATCATCCATGGGAAATAGAAGCACACGGTCGTGAATCAGGATTGTTTATACAGTATGCAGAGCAAAACGATCTTGGAAAATATAAGTGGACATATGATATTAACGGTTGACAACCTATAGCAGTTATGCTATATTAATAGTGTAGGCAATAATGCTTACATATAATTTAGACAAAGACTCGGAGAGTAATAATGTCAAAAGCAAAACTAACCTTAGCACCTTTTGATCCTTCAGAAGGCCGCAAAAATCGTAATGTACCTATTAAAAAAGTTGCACGTTTAGTAACGCAACGAACAGGTAAACTTAAACTTAAAAATGATGATCCGCAAACTACACTAAAGTTTGCATGGGTAAGCTCTGAAAATGTGCTTATTAATTATGATCGCCAACGTTATCCAGAACCTGTACATATTAAGAAACTTGCTAACAAGTGGAAAACATATGTTATGACGCCAGGACAAGCTCGTAAAGATAGCGAAGGTTTTTATCATCTAGCAGATGGCCAACAACATTTAATTGCTTATGTAAGCATGTATCCTGATGCAACTATTCCTATGTTTTACGTTGAAAGTGATGACGAAAATGTAGAATCGGAAATGCTGTTAGCATTGAACACTGATCAACAACCTATGGCAAGATATTTTATCCACGAGCAACACTGCAAGATGGGCTACGAGGATGCTATTGCAATTGAAGAAACAGTTTGCAAAGCAAATTGTGAAACTGGTTATAAAATTAGTCGCCCTGGGTCAATTACACACATGACAGATTTGTATAATTCTGTAGAGGACTACGGTAATGATGCAGTATACGAAGTTTTAAGTAAATATCGACTATACTGGCCCAACGAGAACATTAAAACTGCAACAATGATGGGCTTTTTGAAAGTAAAAGATCTTATGGATCAAGCAGGTGTTTATGAAGAAGACTTGTTTGATGATGTGTTTGCAGAATGTTCAGCATATTTTGAAAGTGCAGATCGACTACACTTAGATATCAAGGATGAATTTACTGTTACATATCCTACAAACTATAAAGGTATGGGTGTAAAAGAAAAAGTTGCAAGTGGCATTATAAATGTGTGTCATAAAAAAGGTCTTAATCTTGGAATAGATATGCCTTTCGAAATAGATATGCCAGTAATGGAAGAAGTGTAATGTTGTATCCAAAGTTTGATCCAGATACGTATCATACACGAGAACTATATAAAATAGTTTGTAAAACAGGAGACCTGCGTGTCGTCTGGGCACACAAGAACGCACTGAAATGGGGTGTTGAATACGAACCGTATCTTGCACTGTGTCAAAAAGAATGTAGTTGTTGCGGAAGTAAACTAGATTACGGCATTGGTAAAAACAACAAAGGTAAACTAGATGAAAACACGCCTAGCACTGATCATAAAATTCCGCAGAGCAAGGGCGGCGTAGATAGTATCGATAACTTTTGGATCATATGTAACAAGTGCAACATACTAAAAAATAACGCAACACATGAAGATATACACAGATATGAGAATATTGTAAAGATGCTCAAGGAGACGGTGCAATGAACATTGTAAAGTTCTTAAATCAAGACGTTGACAAGCAAATAGAAAAAGCGTGTAAATGGGGACTACGTTTGCATTTCCTTGCAAGTGATTTGCGTTCGTTTGCTAATGCAGTAGGAACAAAAGATGTAAACGGACTTAGCGAATTTCATTGGTTCAAGCATCACTTTATGGGCGGGTCTAGTGCAGGCGAAGGTTATAAAATTGCTAGTAATGAAAACTACAATGCACTAGGTTTTTGTATTCGTGAATCTCAAAGTAGTGTGCTTAACACTACACAGTCAACTGGCAATAGCGGCGCCGACTTAATTACAGGCCGTGCATTATTAGAAATGCAAAAGCTAGGCTCAGGCGGACTTACAACTAATGAGTTCCATACTAAGGAAGGTGGGTTTCACTGTGAACACAACTTTCAAGTAAACCACATTAAAACATTATTGTTAGATAAAATATTAAGCAATAACAAAATTGATCCGTTAAGTATGATTCGCTTTGTTGTTGATCATAGTCTTGTTGTAACTGTACATAATATTGAACGCAAAGACGGCGGAAGCAACCTTAACAATAATATTGCTCCTTTTTGGCGCTATGCTAATGTAGGCGCTAACGTACTACAATTTACAGATGATGGCTTTGAAGAAGTTACTAACTGCACAATACAAGAGGTTAACAGTAATCGTTGGAACAGAAACTCTTACTTTAAAAAGTTTAGGAAAGAATTAGAAAGTATAAGCCGGATTCAACTTGACAATTTTAAAGAAGAAATATATAATAGTACATATAACAAAGATCCTAAAAGTAGTACCAGTCCAATACTGAATGATACTAACTTAGAGATCCTTGTCAGGAATGATGCATGTGAAATTGCAACTAAATTTTATCCTGACAAGTTCAAAGACAGGTGGAAAAAATAGGCATGAAAAATTATAAATGGCAAGAGTGGGATGTTAATCATTTTAAAACATTATACCCACAACTACAGGCAGACTCAACAAAAGACCTAATACACAATCGTATGGGTAGACTCTATTGGGTATGGAAAGACGATACTCTTTATCAACAACGTTTTGCAAGAGAAAACGGTCCGTATCAAGGACGCAACTTAAAATGGTTACGCAAGTGTTTACCAAATGCTCGTACTATTGTAGACGTTGGTATGAACGTTGCAAACAACACTATGGAGTATGCTACTTGGGCACAAACTGTACAAGGCTTTGAACCTACTCCTAGTACATTTGAATTAGCAAAAGCAAATGTAGAACTTAATCAGCACGTTGAAGTTAAAGGACGTTACTACAATAGTCAAAAGGCTTGCGCAGAGCATACGCCGGATCATGCAGATGGTTGGTACAAGTTCTCAGATAAAACATTTGCAAGTTTAGCAATGACAGCTAATGTACATATACATAATATTGGTCTTGGTAATGTTGCAGGTAGCTTCCAAATGGAAGATCATCCTAACAATGTAGGTCACAATTGTATTCTTACAGAAGAACGTAAAGAAAAAACAAAGTATGACATATATGACGTTACTGTAAAAACATTAGACAGCTACAACTTTGAAGATGTTGATGCTATAAAAATAGATTGCGAAGGGTACGAATATCCTATCCTACAAGGCGCAGTTAATACTATCAAACAGTGTCGTCCTATAGTGCAACTTGAAATTGTAGAAGCACAATGTAAAAAGTTTGGATATACACCACAAGATATGTTTGACTTATTTCATAAGCAAATTGGTAACTATGTTACAACTGATTTCTCAGGTAACGACTTAGGTACAGATTGGCAGCGCATTAAAGGGGTAATGGATCGCTTTTTTGTTCCTAAGGAAATATATCAAAATGTACCAAAAGACAGTGCCAAAGTACGTCATCCGGGCATGGAAAAACCGCAAATTAATGAAGAAATATTTGAAGAACTGTTTGAATAATAGTTGACAACAGCCAGATCTGGTGCTATAATAGTTATATTAATTAGGCAAACACACAGAGGCGCACAATGTTCAAAGAAGTTAAAAACGGTTATGTTCATAAGGACCCAGTTCCACCTAAAACTGTACCGCTCACTGAAGCACTTGCTGTAGCATATGCGGCATATCGTATCAACAATAATACATATACTAAAGACACTCGCCGCTTTAGCTGTGACGAAAACAAGACACAGTTTGACAACAAAAGTCTTGTTCGTTACTACTGGGAAAAGAAGCTGGATACAGCAGACGCAAAGTATCTTCCTACAGACTTTGAAATGTTCGAGCCTAACGAACAAGACTATGCCAACGTGCAAGAAGCACTCAAGTGGATGAAGCGTTATATAATGCTTGGCTTAGGTGACTTAGACGGCTTCAAAGCAGACATGGTTAAAGAACTGTCGCAAGATGAAGTAGCTGTTAAGAGCATGGGCCGTGTTGCGTTTGCTCCAGAATTTATCAAACGTGATCAGCACGAAACAAGACTAAAGAAAACTATTCGTGTTGAGTATCGTGACAGCAAGCACATCGAGCCTGTTGGAGAAAAAGTAGAAACTATTGTTGAAATACTTGACGGTCGTTACAGTAACCAGTGGGAAAGTTACAACTATACCTGCGTTACTACAGAAGGTAATCTTGTTAGCTTTATGAGCAAGTACGAACATGCTGTGGGCGATCGCAAGCGTATCAAAGCCAAAGTAAAAGCACACACAAAGAACAAACTGTTTAGTGCAGACGAAACACGACTCAACTATGTAAAACTATATAAGGTATAATCAAATGAGCAAGATTGGAAATTGGGTAGTAGAAATGCAAGAAGATGCCACATGGAGTAGCCGAGATGTGTTTATTCGTAGACATGGTTTGAGTAATGTAGCTGTATGGGACGAAGTACACCGTCAAATGGATGAAGATTGTGCAGAGCCAGAAAACTACTGGGGACACTTTGAAATGGATGACGGAGCATAAAATGTTTACAGATAATGTAATGTGGTTATTGGCAGCGTATGTTGCAGGGTCAGGAGCAACTTGGTATTTGTTTCTACGACAAAATTTTTTAAACGCAACAGAAGCAACAATTGACAGTCTTATTGACAACGGCTTCTTGCGCTACAAGCGTGGCGCTGATGGCGAAGTAGAAATACTCAAATGGAATCAGGCCCCCGACGAGGACAACAACAACGAATCATGAAAATGTTACTTAAAAGTGTTGCAAACTGGATTAAGGCAGACTGGCAGGAAAACCCGACTAGATGTTTATTAGAAGTAGTAGCTTGGTTTTTGAGTATCTTTTGTGCAGTTACTATGATGCTTACAGTTCCTAATCCACCATTCCTATTATTATATCCATTGTTTATTTTGCAGTGTGCAATCTTTGCTTGGGCTGCTTATACTCGAAAGTCAACCGGTATGCTAGCAAATTATACATTACTAATTACTATTGATTCAGTAGCACTAACAAGGCTGATTATGTAATGATCAAAGTACAAGGTAAGATTCCACGTAAAGTGATGCTTGCAGTAAGCGGCGGCGTAGATTCAATGGCAGCATTGGATTTTCTTCGTCGTAATCATAACGTAGAAGTTTTTCATTTTAACCATGGTAGTGAATACGGTAAACGATCAGAAGACGTAGTAAGACGCTATGTTGACAAGTATGACATACCTTTCTTAATTCGTGGTATTACTGAAGGCACTAAGCCTAAAAGGATGAGCCAAGAAGAATGGTGGAGAGAAGAACGATATAAATGGATTGACTCGTATGCAGATCGACACTTACCTATCATTACCTGTCATCACTTAGATGATTGTGTAGAAACTTGGGTATGGTCAAGTATGCACGGCACAGGTAAAATTATTCCTTATGCTAGGGGTGCTAGAGTATTTCGACCGTTTCGACAAACTCGTAAAAGAGATTTTGAAATGTGGGCACATTTAAACAATGTTCCGTATTTAGAGGATGACAGCAACACAGATACATGTTATACTAGAAACTATATTAGACATGAAATGATGAGACATGTATTACAAGTGAATCCTGGCATTCACAAAACTATTGCCAAGAAGGTGAAAAATGACAACATATGAAGTAGTTGGATTTATAAGTTGTTTCATATTATTATTTGTTTGGCTTATGATACCGACCGGAGAGGACGACTGATGGATATTAAACATCCAAAAATATTTGATACGGACACTGTTGAGTCACATTATACTGAGAAGGATGGAGTTCCTGTTAAGTATGTGTGTACTACTGATTTGAAAGTAAGCGATGTACCAGCGGACATTTTTTATAGAGATACTCCGCACCCGGAGTTTGGTAATAAGTATTTTGGTTTACTTTGGAATAACAAAGAAGTGCTAATCACAAATGCTGACATGGTAGAAGACTTTGAATTTGGTATGATTAAAGACAAAGACAACAAATGGTTTTATTCAAGCAGTCACCATGATTGTATTTTTGTTGATGGCAAAATGATTGATGGCGGAAGAGCATATATTAGGTCAACAGGCCTCGATGGCGTATTTAAAATTAGTGATGGCAATTTTGAACAAGTTGAGTAAAGAGGAAAACAAAAAGTTATTAAAAGAATGGAAAGAATATCTTTCTTTTAGTAGACTAAGCGAAAAAGATATTAATAAGAGAGCAAAGGAATTTACAAGGAAGAGGATGAGACCAAATGAGTAGTAGTATTACATTCGAAAATTCTTTAGAAAAAACCGACTATGGCCTAATTATTTGTGGGAAGACAGGTATGCTCAAAGGAGTTTTTATTCCTGAAGGAGCAGACGATGATGATATTCCGGAATCGGTAGCTGAAATTTGTAGAGAATATTTTAATATAGACCCAAATGACGACACTCTAACTTTACATTAGGAGAAAAATAATGACAGAAGAAAAGATACAAAGTACAGAAGACGCTCTTGCTATTAAAGAAATAGCAAAACTTGCAAAAGAATCAAAAATGTCTATTGAGTTTGACTTTGTAGCGCACGGCATTAAAGAAGAAGATATTTTTGCGGCAATGGCTACGAATGTATATCAGCAACTAGACAGCTTGCCAGAAAAACAAAGGGCGGCAGTTGCTATGGCAAGTATGACAAAGATGCTTGTAGAAAATTTTTGTTTAGGCACTGTATTAAATGGATTAACAAATGAACAGCAGAGTTGAGTACGAAAAAACAGCAACTATTGTTAACACTCGCAACGATCAAGCAGTGGAAGCAGAAGTTGACGATATTAGAGTAAATGAATCCTTAAATGCATTTATTGCAAACAACAAGATTCATATGAAATGGAATGGCAGAACTTATGTTGGCAATGCCCACGGGATGGAGTTTACTACTCAAGGTCCAAAAGAAATTAACATTAAACGGAGATACTAACACATGCCAATGATACCAATGGTAGTAGAACAAGAAGCCCGCGGCGAACGCTCTTGGGACATTTATAGTCGCTTGATGAAGGATCGCATTATTATGCTTAATGGTCCAGTTGAAGACATGATGGCAAATGTTATTGTAGCACAGATGTTATATCTTGAATCAGAAAATCCTGACAAAGAAATTAACTTGTACATCAACTCGCCTGGTGGCGCTGTAACAGCAGGACTAGCTATCTATGACACCATGCAGTACATCAAATGCGATGTGCGTACAATTGTAATGGGTCAAGCATGTTCAATGGGCTCGTTCCTAGCACAAGCAGGCACAGCAGGCAAGCGTGTAGTGTTGCCAGAGTCACGTACAATGATCCACAGAGTGTCAAGCGGCACACGTGGTACAAGCGGCAGCGTACACGTACAAGAGCTACAGTTTGAAGATGCACAACGAGCATTTGAAGAGTCTAAGAAGGTTAACAAGCGCCTTACAGAGCTTTATGTACGCCATAACACAGCAGGCAAGACATACGACGAATTGTTTGATACAATGAAGTTTGATACGTTCCTTACAGCAGAAGAAGCTGTAGAACACGGACTTGCTGACAAGGTAGTTGACAAGCGATGATCGTAATACTAGGAATAGGTTGTGTAATGATGATTGCTCCTATTTGTATAGGTATTACACTATATTATAGTGCAAAAGAAACTGAAGAAATAGGGAGATTGCCCGAAGATGGCTGAACCAGTAGATCCAAGTAAAAAGCATTTTTATATCAGTATTGTTAAAAGTCTAGTACGTATTGTAGCAGGCGTAGAATTATGTTTTGGTAATTTTGTTGTAGCAGGCGTACTATTCATTGTAGCTGAAGTATTAGGTATTGTGGAAGAATTATGAGTCAATGGCATGGAGGTAAAGGAAGTGGAAGAAGAAAAGGTGCAGACGATGCAAAATACAGAGACAACTGGGACGCAATTTTCAGTAAGCGAGACAGTAGCAAGTCTAAAGGGGATCCCGACAAGAGCGGATCTAAAAAATCTACTGGATCAAAACGTAATGGTAGTTGACTTTAACAAGATCAGCGGAGACAAGCGTGTTATGACTTGTACACTACGTGAAGACATGAAACCGCCTGCAACTAAAACGGACACAATGAGCCAAAAGAAAGTTCGAGAGATGTCTGATTCTGTTGTAAATGTGTGGGACGTAAACGCAAAAGGTTGGCGCAGTTTCCGTTATGATCGTATCAATAGTGTGGATATTGTTGAAAATTATCTAACTGAATGGTATAATAAAGGTTGACATCTGGTAACTAATGTAGTATTATAAATTAAACAGCAGAGGAAAAGGTTATGAAAAAATTATCACTATTAATTACATACTTTGTCGTAGGAGTATGGGCAGGTGCAGCATATGCAGCCGACGAACTTGCAACGATTACAAACGTTCAACCAAACTACTCAACAGTTTATAGAAACATACCAACTACATCCTGTCAAGATGTAGAAGTTCCTATTTATGGGCGTACACGTGGGCAAGCCAGCACAGGAGACACAGTGTTAGGTGCAGTTATCGGTGGTGCCCTTGGTAATCAAGTTGGCGGCGGAAGCGGTAAAGATGCAATGACTGTTCTTGGTGCTATTGTTGGTGCTGACATTGCAAACAAGCGTGGAAGATCAAACCAAGTAGTAACAGGATATCGAGTTGAACGCCAGTGCGTTGAATCAGTTCGTAGAGAACAAGTAACTGAAATTGACAACTATACAATCTGGTACGATTGGAACGGTATTCAAGGTCGTAGCTATACATATAACAAATATAATGTCGGCGACCGTATTCCTGTATCAATATCAATTAATGCAAACTAGAGGTTACTACTATGTCAGATAAGTTTGAAGGTATTAGTTACAGTTTTAGTTACACTCCAAACTATAATGGATGGACTGCTCCGCAGATTTATGATTCTTTAGTTGATGTAGAAAATGAGCTTGCTCGTCTAGATTTTTTAGAAGATGAAATCCAAGAAATGACAGAGTATCCAGAAGCAAAGGCATTGTTAGCAAACATATTTAAATACTAGAGTTGGAGAGTTGGCTGAGTGGTCGATAGCGGGGGATTACTAATCCCTTGAACGTTTATGGCGTTCCATGGGTTCGAATCCCATACTCTCTTCCATAACATAAGATAAGTATTTGTATGAAAAATTGTCCAGAGTGTAAAACAGAATTAGGCCACGGAGATTGGTGTCCTAATTGTAGAGTTAGAAGATAATCTTTAATGGAAAAAATATTACTTGTCATAGAAAATCACAGTTCGTCTTTATATTTTGCCAATCTATCCAAAATTTTTGATATTCGTTCGAGTGTTGAAGAAATAGCTGAAAATACTCCTTATGTTTATGTGATAGATATAGAACGATCTGAAATAAATTTAGTTACAGAAAAATCTAGTCTTAAGAAAAGAGTAATAGCAGACTGTAGAAATAAAATTGCTAAAATTTTATTTTATGAACCTTGGGAAGCAAATGACATAGGTTATAATTACTCTAAAAAAATAAAAAAGTTTGCAAAAAGATATCGATTACCTACCACAGCAATAGCTTTTTGTGATAGTAACTTTAAAAACGATAACTGGTATAAAGCTTGTAACATAAACAAATTTAGTATTATGTTTTTTGAAGAGATGTGTGGTGCCAATCTCGATCTACGTAGAATTAAAACATATAAGAAACGTGCTGGAATGATACAAAAGCAGCATGACGAGTGTGAGTATCGTTATATTAATTTAAATAGAAAGATACGACCTCATAGAACATCTATTACGAGAGAAATAGCAGAATATCACGATGATGTGTCGTTGTGGTCTTATATAGAAGACGGTAAGATTCTAGATATACATTCAACTGTAAATGATCTAGACATTGCTTCTCCGCTAATAGACAAAGCATATTTAAATATTGTTAGTGAAAGTCATTTTGGTACAGACAAGTTATTTTTAACTGAAAAAGTTTTTAAACCTATTTCAATAGGTCAACCATTTATTGTAGTAGGAAGTAAAGGTACTTTAAAAAAATTACAAGAAATGGGATACTATACGTTTTCAGAATATATAAATGAAGAGTATGATATGATAGAGGATGACTACGAAAGAACAGAAGCTATCAAAAAAGAACTTCGTAGATTAACTAGTATGCCTTTTGATGAATTTAAAGATCTAATGTCAAAATGTTATAAACAAAGTATAAAAAATATTAATGTTTTATATTTGAGATATAATCAGCATATAACTTATCAAGAACTTTACAACGAAATCAAGAATTGGACTAATTTAAAAACAACAACATAAATATTTCACATGCCCTAGTAGCTCAGTTGGCAGAGCGCGACATTTGTAATGTCGATGTCGGCGGTTCGAATCCGTCCTGGGGCTCCATAACAAGGCAGGAAACTGAAAACAGTAGGTTAGCCTGTGGGGGTTGCCAGTTCCCCGTTAACCAAATACTGGCACCATAACAAACATAAGGAAAGGATTATGGACTTGAGAGAACAGATGATAGCGGCAGCAACCAAACACGCAGAGGCGGAGTTAGAGTTGCACAAAACTAACATTGAAGTTTATATGCAAAAAGTTGTAGGCATTGGTGAACATTCAGATATTAT
>Ga0233438_10003000_pt1 | contig 16024 bp, 25 predicted proteins | sample SI_123_September_FD_182720 | JGI IMG/M metagenome (GOLD analysis project Ga0233438, IMG submission 182720) | Seawater microbial communities from Saanich Inlet, British Columbia, Canada - SI_123_September2016_10_MG | ecosystem: Environmental > Aquatic > Marine > Inlet | place: Canada: British...
AACCGACAGGAGATAAAAAATAATGGAAAAAAATAATCTGTTAGTAAAAGCTATCAATAAAAATGTTAGAACAAGTCCTAGAAAGCTTGCTTTAGTTTGTAATTTTATCAAAGGAAAAAAAGCTGATATTGCACTTAGAGATTTAGAATTTTCAAGGAAAAGAATTTCAAAAGATGTAAGCAAAACAGTTAAATCTGCAATATCAAATGCTGAAAACAATTATCAATATGATATAGACAATCTATTCGTAAAAGAAGCCTATGTTGGTAAATCCTTAGTAATGAAAAGATTTAGACCTAGAGCTAAGGGGCGTGCAAGTCCTATAAAAAAACCATTTAGTAGAATTACAATTGTTCTAGAGGAAAAAAAAGTAAAAAAGGTAGGTAAATAATGGGACAAAAAATTAATCCAATAGGTTTCAGACTAGGAATTAATAGAGGATGGGATTCAACATGGTTTGCTAAAAAGAAAGATTTTGGTAGATATTTGATTGAAGACTTTAAAATTAGGAAATACATTAAGAAACATATTATTAATTCTGGGGTTTCTGAAATTATAATCGAGAGATCTTCAAAAAAATGTACCGTTTCAATACATACTTCTAGACCAGGTTTTGTTATTGGAAAAAAAGGTGCTGATATAGAAAAAATTAAAAAAAATATTATAAAAATCACAGAAGGTGATGTGACAGTAAATATAAAAGAAATAAAAAAACCCGAATTAAATTCAAATTTAGTAGCTGAAAATATAGCTCAACAATTGGTAAAAAGAATTGCCTATAGAAGAGCAATGAAGCGAGCAATGCAATCTGCAATGAGATTAAATGCCAAAGGTATTAAAGTTATGTTGAGCGGTAGATTAGCAGGAAATGAAATAGCTAGAACAGAATGGTTAAGAGAAGGCAGCATACCATCTCACACATTAAGAGCAGAAATTGATTATGGAGTAGCTGAAGCATTAACCACTTACGGAATTATCGGAGTAAAAGTTTGGATTTATAAAGGGGAATTAATGGCAAAAGATGTTGTCAAAGAAAAAAAAGAAAGGGTAAAAAATGCTACAGCCAGTCAGAACTAAATTTAGAAAAGCATTTAAAGGTAGAATTCATGGTAAAGCAGCAAGAGCTGTTAAGTTAAATTACGGACAATTTGGTCTAAAAGCTGTTGAACCAGAACGTATTATTGGTAAACAAATTGAAGCAGCAAGAGTAGCCTTAACAAGATATATGAAAAGAACCGGCAAGGTTTGGACAAGAATATTTCCAAATATTCCAGTTTCAAAAAAACCTACCGAAGTAAGAATGGGTAAAGGCAAAGGATCACCTGAGTATTATGCTTGTAGAGTTAAGCCAGGTAGAATTATTTTTGAAATAGATGGCGTAAGTGAAGAAATTGCTAAAGAAGCTTTGTACAAAGCTTCTGCTAAACTACCAATAAAAACTAAATTTATAAAAAGATAAAATGAGTAAAAAAAAAGAAGATAAAAAATTGACCAAAGATCAAGCAGAAAAGAAAATCTTAACTTTAAAGAAAGATTTGTTTAATATTAGATTTAAAAAGATTAATAACCAAATAAATAATCCTGCTCAATATAGTCAGATTAAGAAAAGTATAGCTAGACTATACACAACAATAAAGAACACAAAATGACAAAAAAAGTTTTAAAAGGCACAGTAACAAGCTCAAAAAATAATAAAACCATCGTAGTAGAAGTAACGCGTAAGTTTAAACATCCTTTTTATGAAAAAGTTATCAAAAGATCAAAAAAATATCATGCTCATGATGAAAAGAATAAATTTAAAGAAGGTGAAAAAGTTTCTATAGTTGAATGCAAACCTTTTTCTAAAAAGAAAACATGGCAGGTAATTGAATAATGATACAAATACAAACAGAATTAACCGTAGCAGATAATACTGGAGCAAAAAGAGTAGAATGCATTAAAGTCCTAGGCGGATCTAAAAGAAGATATGCGTCTGTGGGAGATATAATAGTTATAAGTGTTAAAGATGCTATTCCAAAAGGAAAAGTAAAAAAAGGTGCTGTGCACAAAGCAGTTGTTGTAAGAACTAGAAAAGAAATTTTTAGAAATGACGGATCTAAAGTCCAATTTGATAAAAATGCAGTTGTTCTTACAGATGATAAGGGAGAACCAATTGGAACTAGAATTTTTGGCCCTGTTACTAGAGAGTTAAGAACAAAAGGACATACTAAAATAATCTCACTAGCACCGGAGGTGCTTTAATGATGATTTTAAAAAAAGGGGCACAGGTAAAAGTTATTTCAGGTAAAGATAAGGGTAAAACAGGTGAAATATTGGAGATTAATAGAAGATTAAATAAAGTTAAGATTAAAACTATTGGCATGGTTAAAAAACATACAAAACCCACAAAAGAAAACAAAGGTGGGATAATTTCTAAGGAAAGTTTTATTCATCAGTCAAATATTAAAAATTTAGAAGTTAAAAAATCTGAAAAAAAAATAGGTAAAAAATAATGCCAAGATTAAAAGATACATACGAAAAAGAAATTGTTACTAAATTAATGAGTAAGCTTTCTCTAAAAAATAAGCATAAAGTTCCTAAAATACAAAAAATTATATTGAATATGGGCTTGGGCGAGGATGCTTCTGACGGAAAAAAAATAAAAGCTTGCGTCGATGATATGGGGCTTATTGCGGGTCAAAAGCCTGTAATCACGAAATTTAAAAAATCTATTTCAAATTTTAAAACAAGAAAAGGCTCAAACGCAGGTGTTAAAGTAACTTTAAGATCTCACAAAATGTATGAATTTATTGATAGATTAATTAATATTGCCTTACCACGTATTAAAGATTTTAGAGGTTTATCATCTAAAGGAATTGACAGTTCAAATAACTATTCTTTTGGCATTAAAGAACATATTGTTTTTCCTGAAGTTAATTTTGATAAAGTAGACAAAATACGAGGTTTAGATATAACAATTGTAACATCAAGCATTAGTAAAGAAGGGACTTTAGAAATGCTCAAAGAATTTAACTTCCCAATAAGCAATAAGAAAAACTAAGGATAAATATGGCTAAGACAAGTGCAATACAAAAAAACCTAAAAAGAATAAAATTAGTAAAAAAATTTCAAAAAAAAAGAGCTGCTTTAAAAAAGATTATAAATAACAGGAAGCTAGAACTATCCGAAAGATTTGATGCTCAATTAAAACTTAATAAATTACCAAAAAATTCTGCTAAAATTAGAATAAGAAATAGATGCGAGGTATCAGGTAGACCTCATGGAGTTTACAGAAAATTAAGAATATCAAGAATTGCACTTAGAGATATGGCATCTTCGGGTAAAATTCCTGGAATAACTAAAGCAAGCTGGTAGGAGAAATATGACATTTACAGACCCAATTGGAGACATGTTTTCAAGAATAAGAAATGGTCAAATGAGATCACTGAATTCTGTTGTGATACCTTCATCAAATTTTAGAAGAAATATCTTGGAAATTTTAAAAACAGAAGGATATATAAAAGATTTCTTTATTGAAAAAACTGAAAATAATAAAACTAGTCTTAAAGTATCACTTAAATATTATGAAGGAGATCCAGTTATTAAAGAAATAAAAAGAATATCAAAACCGGGTAGAAGAGTTTATTCAAGAGCAACAAGTATACCAAAAGTTATGAATGGTCTTGGCTTAGCTATACTTTCCACTCCTAAGGGTGTAATGAGTGATGTTGAGGCAAGAAAAAATAATATTGGTGGTGAAGTAATTTGTAGGGTTTTTTAATGTCTAAAATTGGAAAGAAAAACATATCCATACCAAAAGAATCTTCAATAAAAGTTGAGGGAGCTAATTTAACTATTACGGGGCCAAAAGGTACAAAAATACTTTCTATTAATGATAAAATTTTTTCATCAAAACTGAGTGATACTGAATTTCAAATAATGCCATTAGAAAAAAAGATAGATAAAAAAACATCAATTATGTGGGGCACTTATAGAAGTCTAATAAATAATGCTGTGACAGGTGTTTCATCTGGTCATGAAAAAATTCTTGAATTAAATGGTGTAGGTTTTAGAGCAAATTTAAAAGGAGAAATGTTAAACTTGCAAATTGGTTTTAGTCACGATGTAAACTTTAAGATACCCAAGGATGTAAAGATTACTGTTGAAAAACAAACTATAATAAAGATTAATGGAGTTGATAAAGAACTTGTTTCTAAAATTGCTGCAGATATTAAAAATTTAAAACCTGTAGAACCATATAAAGGGAAAGGAATTAAAGAAAGAGGCCAATTTGTTTTAAGAAAAGAAGGTAAGAAAAAATAATGAAAAAAATGAATAACAAAACAAAGAGAAAACTAAGAAATAGAAAAAAACTAAAAAAGGTTAATGTAAGTAAATATAGAATTTCTGTCTCTAAATCTTTGAATCACATATCTGCTCAAATAATTGATGATAAAGAAAAAAAAACATTAGTTTCAGCATCATCAATTGAAAAAGAAGTTAAGGAAAAAAAAATAAAAAAAATAGAAAAATCAAGTTTAATAGGTGAAATTTTGGCAAAAAGAGCAAAAGAAAAAAATATCAGTAAAGTTTACTTTGACAGAGGTGCCAACAGATATCATGGAAGAATAAAAGAATTTGCTGAAATATTAAGAAAAAATGGATTAAAATTTTAATATGGCTGATTATAAAAAAGTAGAAAGTGACATAAAAGAAAAGTTAGTTGCTATTAATAGAATTACCAAAGTTGTAAAAGGAGGTCGTAGGTTCGGTTTTGCAGCTTTAGTTGTAGTGGGTAACCAGAAAGGTTCTGTAGGTATAGGTCAAGGTAAATCAAAACAAGTTCCTGATGCTATAAAAAAAGCCACAGAAGTAGCAAAGAGAAATTTGATAAAGATTCCTTTAAAAGATGGCAGAACTCTTCATCATGATGTAAAAGGAAAAAATGGTGCTGGTAAAGTTGTTTTAAGAGCAGCGCCTGCTGGTACTGGTATAATTGCTGGAGGTCCAATACGTTCCGTTTGTGAAGTTTTAGGAATTCAAGACATTGTAGCTAAATCTTTAGGATCAGCAAACCCTCATAACGTTTTAAAAGCTTGCGTAGATGGATTGAGATCACAAAATTCACCAAAAATACTTTCAGTTATTAGAGGAAAGAAAATATCAGACATTGTTATGAAAAGAGAGGCTAAATAATGGAATTAAATAGTCTAGTAAAAAATAATAAAAAGAAGATAAGAGTTGGTAGAGGAATAGGATCAGGTAAAGGTAAAACTTCTTCGAGAGGACATAAGGGTCAAAAATCTAGATCTGGTGTCGCAATAAAAAGTTTTGAAGGAGGACAAATGCCTCTTTACAGAAGATTACCAAAAAGAGGTTTTAAAACTTTAAAAAAAGATACCACAGCTATTCTTAATTTATCAAAAATACAAAATATGTTAGACAAAACAAAAAACAATCTAAAAGAGTCAGTAGATTTAAAGACTCTAAAAGAAAAAAATTTGATTAATAAGAAATATTTAAAACTAAAGATTCTTGGTTCAGGTGAAATTAAAAAGAGTATTGAAATATCCGCACATTTTGCTTCAAAGCAGGCTTTGATTAAAATAGAAAAAGCTGGCGGAAAAATAAATATAGTAAAAAAGTAATTTTATATGTCTAGTGAAACACTCAATTCTTCAGGTGCTTTTAGTCAGGCTAAAGACCTAAAAAACAGAATTTTATTTACAATTCTAATATTAATTATTTATAGATTAGGAACCTACGTCCCGCTGGCTGGAATAGACCCTTTAGCTTTAAAAGAAATTATGGCCACAAGTCAAAAAGGACTATTAGGTATGTTTAACATGTTTTCAGGAGGAGCGGTAACCAGAATGGCTATTTTTGCTTTAGGAATAATGCCATACATATCTTCCTCTATCATTGTTCAATTACTAACTGGTGTATCTGACTATTTTAAGAATTTAAAAGAACAAGGTGAAATGGGCAGAAAAAAAATTACTCAAATTACAAGATATGGAACTGTTCTTATAGCATGTTTACAGGGATACGGAGTTTCTGTTGGGTTAGAAAACGCTGGAAATTTGGTAATAGAACCAAGCATGTCTTTTAGAATAATTACTACAATTTCTCTTGTTGCTGGAACAACTTTTTTAATGTGGTTAGGCGAACAAATTACACTTAGAGGTGTTGGCAATGGAATTTCATTAATAATTTTTTCTGGTATAGTTGCAGAAATTCCAAGAGCTTTAGCATCAACATTTGAACTTGGTAGAACAGGGGCTCTGTCTGCTTTAATGATTATTGGTATATTTATTTTAGTAATTTTAACAGTTTTATTTATTGTTTTTTTTGAGAGGGCAATGAGAAAAATTTTAATTAACTACCCTAAGAGACAAGTAGGTAACAAAATGTATGGCGGTGAGTCATCTCATTTACCTTTAAAAATAAATACAGCAGGAGTTATCCCAGCTATTTTTGCTTCAGCATTATTGTTGCTACCTGTGACAATTTCAAACTTTGGATTTGCAGAGTCTGATACATTTTTAAAAATTTCTTCAATGTTCACTCAAGGACAACCGCTTTATATGCTGCTCTATGCGTCGGGAATAATATTCTTCTCATTCTTTTATACATCAATTGTTTTCAATCCTAAAGAAACTGCAGAAAACTTAAGAAAATATGGTGGATATATTCCTGGTATTAGACCTGGTGATAGAACTGCTGAATATATCGATACAATTTTAATAAGATTAACTACAGTTGGATCTATGTATTTGACGTTTGTTTGTTTAATGCCTGAATTTCTAATTGCAAAATATCCTATTCCATTTTATCTAGGAGGTACTTCCATTTTGATTGTTGTGGTTGTTGCAATGGATACTGTTACTCAAGTTCAGACACGATTAATGAGCTCTCAATACGAATCTTTAATAAAAAAAACAAAATTTGGTAAATAGTTAATTTAATGAATATAGTTATCTTTGGACCACCTGGTGCTGGCAAAGGAACCCAGTCTAAATTTATTGTTAAAAAACATAATTTACATCAATTATCAACTGGGGAATTATTAAGAAATGAAATTATAAATAAAACTTTACTAGGTTTAAAAATTTCTACAATAATGAATAGTGGAAATCTAGTTTCAGATAATATTGTAAGCGATCTAATAGAAAAATTTATTTCAAACAACAAATATAAAAATAGATTAATATTTGATGGATACCCAAGAAATAAACCACAAGCTAAAAATTTAAATATTTTATTAAATAAATATAATCAAAAAATTGATTTAGTTTTAAAACTTTCAGTTTCATTGGACGTTATAAAAAAAAGAATAGCAGGGCGATCAGTTTGTTCTATTTGTGGTAAAATATATAATGAGTTTTTTAATCCAGCTCCTATAAATGCTGATTGTTGCGCTTCAAAATTTTTACAAAAAAGATCTGATGACACTTTGGATATAGCTATTACAAGGTATGAAACTTATGAAAAAAATATTAAACCTGTTACTGATTTTTACAAAGAAACTAAATTATTGAAAGTTGTAAACGGCGAGACCTCAATAAGTGATATAACTAAAGAAATTAGCGAGTTAATTGACCTTATCAAGGGTTGACTTTAGAGGATTACACAATATAAATACGCAGGAAAATAGAACTCATTAAAATATGGCTCGAATAGCAGGAATAAATATTCCACAAAATAAAGTTGTTAGTATAGCACTAACTTATATCCACGGTATTGGTCCACATTCTTCGAATAAGATCTGTAAAGAATTAGAAATTCCAGCTTCAAAAAGAGTTAACGAATTATCAGAAGAACAAGTTTTAAAAATTAGAGAATTTATAGACGCAAATCACAAAGTTGAAGGTGACTTAAGACGAGAAGTTTCAATTAATATAAAAAGATTAGTTGATCTTGCTTGTTACAGAGGTTCAAGACACAAAAAAAAATTACCTGTTAGAGGACAACGGACTCAATGCAATGCAAGAACAAGAAAAGGTAAAGCTATTGCAATTGCTGGTAAAAAATTAACTCCATTAAAAAAATAATTTTATTATGAATAAAAAAAATGAAAAAGTAGAAAAAAAATCTGAAGTCAAAAAAGTCGATACAAAAAAATTAAGCTCTTTTAAAAAAAAGAAAAAAATCAAAAAAAATATTACTTCTGGTATAGCATACGTTTACTCAACTTTTAATAACACAATAATTTCAATAGCAGATGAAAGTGGTAATGTGGTTTCTTGGTCTTCAGCAGGAGCCAAAGGATTTAAAGGATCACGAAAATCTACTCCATACGCAGCGCAAGTCGCAGCAGATGATGCTGGAACTAAAGCTTTTGAACAAGGCTTAAGAACTTTAACAGTTCAAGTAAAAGGTCCTGGATCTGGTCGTGAGACTGCATTGCGTTCTTTACAATCAAGAGGATTCAAAATTTTATCAATTAAAGACACTACCCCTATGCCTCACAATGGCGCTAGGCCACCAAAAAGAAGGAGAGTATGATGCAAACTACAACTAATGTTATAGATAAAAATTGGAAAGCTTTAATAAAACCAAACAAACTAGAGATCACAAGCAATGATGATAAAACTGTTGCCAAGGTGATAGCTGAACCATTGGAAAAAGGTTTTGGTCAAACAATTGGTAACTCTCTTAGAAGAATCTTATTATCTTCAATCCAAGGAGCTGCAGTAACCGCTATTCAAATAGATGGTGTATTGCATGAGTTTTCATCTATTAAAGGAGTGAGAGAAGATGTAACTGACATTGTTTTAAATGTTAAAAATTTAGCTATTAAAGCAGCATCTTCTAGTCCAAAAAAAATTATTTTAGATATTAAAGGACCTAAAGAAGTTAAAGCAAAAGACATTACTTTAGTTCCAGAAATAGAAATCTTAAATCCAGAGCAAACCATTTGCAATTTAGATGAAAAAACAAATTTTCACATGGAGCTAATGGTGAGCACTGGAAAAGGTTATGTACAATCGGCTAAAAACAAATCTGATGATAGTCCTTTAGGTTTAATTTCAATAGACTCATTATTTAGCCCTGTAAAAAAAGTATCTTTTTCAGTTGAAAATACTAGAGCTGGAAGTGCCTTAGATTATGATAAATTATTAATGACAGTGGAAACTAACGGTACAGTAGATGCCGAAGATGCCATAGCTTATTCAGCTAGAATTTTTCAAGATCAGTTAGCTATGTTTGTTAATTTTGAGGATCCACAAGTAATTGAAAAAGAAGTAAAATCATCTGAGCCTGAATTCAATAAAAATTTATTAAAACGTGTTGAAGAATTGGAACTATCAGTGAGATCAATGAATTGTCTTAAAAATGATAATATAATTTATATTGGCGATTTAGTTCAAAAAACTGAACCAGAAATGCTTAGAACACCTAATTTTGGTAGAAAATCGTTAAATGAAATTAAAGAAGTTTTAAACACAATGTCATTATATTTAGGTATGGAAATACCAAATTGGCCACCAGATAATATCGCTGAGATGTCAAAAAAACTTGAGGAAAATAACTACTAATGAGACATGGTATAGGTTATAGAAAACTTAATAAGACAAGTGAACATAGAAAAGCTCTATTTAAAAATATGTTGAATTCGCTTATTAAGTACGAACAAATAATAACAACACTTCCAAAGGCAAAAGAATTAAAACCTCAAATAGACAAAGTAATTACTATTGGTAAAAAAAATATTTTAAGTAATAAAAAAAGACTTTTTTCAAAGCTTCAAGATAAAAAATCTGTAATCAAAGTTTTCGATGAACTTTCAAAAAGATATAGTTCAAGAAAAGGTGGATATTCAAGAGTTTTAAAAGCAGGCTTTAGAACAGGTGACGATGCACCAATGGCTGTTATTGAATTAGTTGATAGAAATCCAGACGCTAAAAAAATAGATAAGCCAATTAAAACAGACACAAAAGACAAGTCTAAAGAAGCACAATTAAAAACAAAAGCATTAAGCAAATAGTTTAAGCTATGCATGCCCCAAAAAGTTACAGTTAAACAAGATTATCATAATAGTCGTTTTGATAGGTGGTTTAAGGCAAACATAATAGACTTGCCTCAATCTTTAATTCAAAAAATATTAAGACTTAATAAAGTTAAGATAAATAGAAAAAAAATTAAATCATCATATCGCGTACAGGCTGGTGATATAGTAGAAATTTATGATATTTCTAAGTTTAAAATTTCAGATCGACCTAAAATTATTAAATACAAACCATCTCGTAAAGAAGTTGATGTATATGATAATTATATTCTAGAAAATAACAATAATTTTATAGTTATAAATAAACCTCGCGGTATCGCTGTTCAAGCAGGCACTAAATCATTTAGAAATATTATTGATGTATTAAAAGGTTCAAAATATTTTGAGAATACAAAGCCTTATATTGTACATAGATTAGATAAAGAAACCTCAGGCGTTTTAATTGTTGCTAAAACAAGAGAGTATGCACAATTATTTACATCTTTATTTAGAATAAGAAAAATTCATAAGACTTATATTGCTTTAACACATGGCAAAATTTCTAAAGCGAGTAAAATTTTAAAAGATGATCTTGTTACCATTGATAATGGTAAAAAAATTATTCAAAAAGCTATTTCGCACCTAAGATTACTAAAAACATCTACAGATTATTCATATGTTGAGTTAAATCCTATCACTGGTAGAAAACATCAGCTGAGAAAACAACTATATAATATTGGAAACCCTATTGTTGGAGATGATAAATATTTTATTAACAGAAGAGCTGATAAAATTAAAATTAAGATCAAAAATTTACTGCTACATGCTTATAAAATTAAGTTTATGATTAACAATATTCAATACAATTTTAAAGCAGAATACGACAGTGAATTTGAAAAGTTTCTTAAAAAAAACTTTTAAATTTTATTTATATTTTTTATAAATATATTAATTAATTTTTTTTCAAAATTCTTAGGAATAATCTTTTTTTCAGTTAAAACAGATGTAATTTTTTTGTTGTCTAATCCACACGGAACTATTTTCAAGTATTCTTCAAGATTATTTGAAATATTTATAGAGAATCCGTGAAAGGCAATCCATCTGGAAACACGTAGTCCAATAGCTGCTATTTTTTTTTCTTTAACCCAAATACCTATATTCTTTTTATCTTTCTTAGCGTTAATTTTTAAAATTTTAAGAAATTCAATTATACTTGTTTCAATTGTATTTATAAATTTTCTAATATCTTTTTTTCGAGGATTTAGATTTATTACAAAATATATAATTTTCTGACCCGGATTGTGTAATGTAATTTTACCACCTCTATTAGTTTTTATAATTTTGATTTTTTTATCAATTACTTCATTTTGTTTAAAACTAACCCCAGCCGTATAAGTTTTTGGATGTTCTAAAATCCATATTAATTCTTTTTTATCTCCATTTTTAACATCCTCAACTCTTTTATTAAGAAAAAGCATCGCTTTTTCATAAGGAATAGGTTTTTTGCTTAATTTAATTTCAATACTCATTTAAATTGAATTTTATCACTTTATAGACTATTAGTCTCAGAAAACTTTAAGAGGTATTTATGGCTTTGTTAAAGTCAACAGGAAATAAAAAAGTTAATTTAGATTTTAACAAAGAATTTATTAATACTTTTAGTGAAAAAATTGAATCTGGTAATATTGAGTTTATCAATAAAACTGTTAAAGATTTACATGAAGCCGATGTTGCTAATTTAATCGAAAATTTAAATTCTAATACCAGAATTAAATTAATAGAACTTGAGGCTTTTAACATTAACCCTGAGATATTTATTGAATTAAATGAGTCTATTCAAAGCGAAGTTCTACAATTACTATCTACAGACTCAATAATAAAAATTATTAAGAGACTTGAGTCAGATAATGCTATTAAAATTTTAGAAAATTTAGAAAAAGATACTAAAGAAAAAGTATTAGAAAAATTACCACCTAAAGATAAATTTTTGTTTGAAGAAGGTTTAAGTTATCCAGAAGATTCAGCTGCTAGAATAATGCAACGTGAATTTACTGCTGTTCCGAGTAACTGGACAGTTGGTCAAACAATTGATTATGTAAGAGAAGACAAAGACTTACCAGAGGAGTTTTTAGAAATTTTTATTGTAGACAATGACTTTAAACCAATTGGAACTGTGCCATCATCAAGAGTTTTACGAACTTCAAGAGATTTAAAAATGAACTCTATAATGGTTGAAATGCCGGTTCTTATTTCTGCTAATATGGATCAAGAAGAGGTGGGTCATACTTTTGAAAATTACAACCTTGTTTCTGCAGGTGTTGTAAATAAAAATAATAAATTAGTTGGAATGATTACAGCCGATGATGTGGTTACAGTAGTGCAAGAAGAAGCAGAAGAAGATGTGTTACGTCTAGCTGGTGTAGGAGATGAAGAAATTACTGATAGCGTAATGCTTAAAACTAAAAGAAGATTTAACTGGTTGCTGTTAAATTTATTTACAGCGTTATTAGCAACATGGGTTATTAGTAATTTTGGTGCATCAATTGAACAAATGGTTGCTTTAGCTTTTCTAATGCCAATAGTTGCTTCTATGGGCGGCAATGCAGGTATGCAAACTTTAGCTGTTACAATCAGAGCAATAGCCACAAAAGAACTTTCAAAAAGTAATTTTAATCGTGTTGTTGTTAAAGAATTTTTAATTGGTATTTTAAATGGAATTATCTTTGCAATTATTACCGGAGCAATAGTCCAATTATGGTTCAAACAAATAAACCTTTCTTTATTAATTGGTGTATCAATGATATTAAACATGATTGTTGCAGGACTTTTTGGAATACTTGTTCCTGTCTCATTGAAGAAATTGAATATTGATCCAGCATTAGCTTCGAGTGTTTTTGTAACAACAATTACAGATGTAATAGGTTTCTTATCATTTTTGGGACTTGGTTCTTTTTATTTTTTAACTTAAATATTATCAATCAACCTAATTTTGTTAATATAGTAGGCAAAAAATAATCTAATTTTATCTTTTGATTTTTTATTATTATTAAATTTTCTTATATTTAAATATTCTATATAGTCAATTTTAGATGCACCCAATAAAAATATATCTTTTTTAATTGTATTTATTTTAAATAATTTATAATTTTTTTTTATTTTTTTATTCAGATTTAATAAATATTTGTAAATATTTGAAGCTATTGTTAATTCTTTTCTATTTAAATTAAAATTTCTTGTAGAACAAGCAACACCATTTTTTTCTCTAATAGTCTTACATTCAATAACTTTTGTTTTAATTTTATTTTTTTGAATATGTTTATTTATTAAAATTAATTGTTGAAAATCTTTAATTCCTAGAAAAATATATTTAGGCTTAATAATTTCTACAAAACGATTTACAACATTTAAGACACCTTCAAAATGACCTTTTCTATACTTACCACATAATTGTTTAGAAAATTTATCTACGTATATTTTATTTTTTGTTTCAAAAGAGTAAATGTCCTTATAGGTAGGCAAGTAAAGATAGTCAATTTGTAGTTTTTTTAGAGCTTTAATATCTGACACCAGACTTCTAGGATATTTCTTAAAATCAATTTTTTTGTTAAATTGAGTTGGATTAACAAAAATTGATACGCAAATTTTATATTTATATTTCTTGGCTTTTTTTATTAAAGAAAGGTGACCTTTGTGCAGTCCTCCCATAGTAGGTACAAATGATAAGCAATTATCTTTAGAAATCTCTTTTTGTAGACTTAGTTTATTTTTAAATATTTTCATTTCTTAACTTCAATGATATCAACTAATATAAGAATCTTATGATAAAACAAGCAATTATTCCTTTAGCTGGATTAGGCACACGTCTTCTTCCATTAACCAGTGTAATGCCTAAAGAATTATTGCCAATCAATGGAAAACCTAATCTTGAATATATATTAGAAGAATGTTTAGAAGCAGGAGTTAAACAGTTTATTTTTATAATATCTAAAGAAAAAATAAGTATAAAAAAATATTTTTTTAATGATTTGTTTTACAAAAAAATAATTAAAAAGAAAAAGGACAAAAGAATAATTGAAGAATTTAGAAAAATTAAAAAATATCAAAAAATGATTAAATTTGTTTACCAAAATAAGCCAAAAGGTACTGGTGACGCTGTTTTAAAATGCAAAAGATTTGTAAAAAGTAAATTTTTTTTAATGTTATTACCTGATGATTTAATAATTAAAAAAAATTGCACAAAAGAAATGATCAAATTACATAATAAAACAAAAGGCTCAATTATTGCTACAAAACAGGTTAACAGAAAAACTGTATCTAGGTGGGGAATTCTCTCTATTAAAAATAAAAATAAAAACTACTTTCAAATCAATGATGTTGTTGAAAAACCAAGTATTAAAAAAGCGCCATCCAACTATGCAATTATTGGTCGTTATATTCTTCCAATAAATATTTTTGATGAAATTAAAAAACTTAAACCTGGTCAAGGTGGAGAGATACATATTACTGACGCAATACGAAATCTTATTTTAAAGGGAAATATTTTTTTTGGAAATATTTTTAAAGGAAAATATTTGGACTGCGGAACTATTAACGGATATATTCAATCTGGTATTCAAATTTTTAAAGGTAAATAATGAAAATATGTATGATAGGAACAGGATATGTTGGTTTAGTTAGTGGAACTTGTTTTGCTGATATTGGACATCAAGTTTATTGTGTTGATAAAGATGCGTCTAAAATTAACAAACTAAATTCTGGAATTTCTCCAATTTATGAACCAGGTTTAGATGAATTAATTCAAAAAAACTATAAAGCTAAAAGACTAACTTTTACTACGGATTTAAAAAAAGCAATTACTGCATCAGATATAATTTTTATTTGTGTTGGCACACCAAATATTAAAGGCTCATTAAAAGTTGATTTAAGATATGTCTTTAAATGTACTAAAGAAATCCAATCAATTACAAAGAAAAAAAAACTAATTGTAACGAAATCTACAGTACCTGTAGGAACAGGTGATCAAATTGAAAATATTGTTAAAAATAAACGGAAATTATTTTCAGTAATATCTAACCCAGAGTTTTTAAGAGAAGGTGAAGCAATCCGAGACTTTAGATATCCCGATAGAATAATAATAGGATCTAATAGTAAAAATGAATTTAAGATTATGAAAAAATTATATTCACCTCTTATTAACAAAGGTGCAAAATTTTTTACTACCTCAAGAAGGGGTGCTGAATTAATTAAATATGCCGCTAATGCATTCCTAGCAACTAAAATAACTTTTATTAATGAGATAGCTAACTTGTGTGAAAAATCAGGAATTAATATTGAAGATATTGCGATTGGAATTGGATCAGATACAAGAATAGGCAGTAGATTTTTACGTCCTGGACCGGCTTACGGCGGCTCATGCTTTCCTAAAGACACAAAAGGCCTAGTATCAGCAGCTGATAAATTTAAAACAAATTTATCAATAGTCAAATCTGTCATTAAATCTAATAAAGATAGAGTTAATCTTTTAATTAAGCGTGTTCACAAAATTTTAGGAAATAATTTAAGAGGAAAAAAAATAAGCATATTAGGTGTTACTTTTAAACCAAATACTGATGATATGAGAGACTCAACCAGTTTAACAATGTTGCCTTATCTAAGTAAAAAAGGAGCAATAATTTCTTACTATGATCCCTCAGGTGAAAAAAATGAATTTAAAAATTTATTGAATTGTAAATTTGAAAAAAATATTAAGGAAAACTGCTTAAATGCTGATTTGATTATTTTATTAACTGAATGGGATGAGTTTAAATCAATTGATTTTAGGCAGGCAGTTAAAAAGAAAAATTTTAAAATTTACGATTTAAGAAATATTTATACAGGCGAAGAAATGAAGCGAAATAAAATTAAGTATTATTCAATCGGACGGCCTGATATCAATTAAGCTCAAATATACCGTCAACTTCTACAGCAACGCCTAAAGGTAAACTATTTACGCTTACAGCTGCTCTTGTGTGCTCGCCTTTTTTATCAAAAATTTTAGCAATTATGTCTGATGCA